>Ga0315547_1000244_pt1 | contig 59858 bp, 41 predicted proteins | sample SalMarSW160240MG_2_FD_202542 | JGI IMG/M metagenome (GOLD analysis project Ga0315547, IMG submission 202542) | Salt marsh sediment microbial communities from the Plum Island Ecosystem LTER, Massachusetts, United States - Salt Marsh Sediment SW1601-240 ...
CCTAACCAGGGTATCATTATCTGTATTCCTACGCCCGCCGCAGCACGATAGGTTCCCGAGTCAATTGCGCCGCTGTCAACGAAAAATAACGCTGCGATATTGTCGCCTATCAAAGGTACGGTTACCTCGGTATTGGCCAGGAACAACCAGTCGCTGCCGATGGGGTCTTTGCGCTGCGGATTAGTGACATATGTTTGTAGTCCCCTCGTACTTACACCACGATACTCAAAGCCTCTGATGCTGTATGAGCCGCCGGCGTAATACTTTTCAAAAGGCGGTGCATCACCTACCGTAGTCGATACTTGTAGCTTGGTAGCCAGAACAGTTTTTCGCTCAAGCAAATCCTCATAGAGTGTTTTATACCAAATGTATTTACCGCCTGTTTTCCCAAATGTATGGTCACCGGCAACTTGTTCGTAATCAATATTAAAAGTATAACCCCGGCTCGGCCTAAACTCATCGTCGGTCATGTCTCTTGCGATACCAAGCTCTACTCCGAAAAGGCTATTGTCACCCTTTACATCTCTGATCTCCTGGGGCGCATCTAAATCAATACTGCCGACATTAACGTTTTCCGCTCTAAAAGTCACACTTCTTCGCCAGCGATTTTTACGTCGTTGCTCGAATCCGATAAAACTTCTCAGTCTGCCCTCATCAAAGCTTTCTCTAAACCTCTTGTATTTTGAGCCTTGCAAGTCAAACTTTGTTGGCCTATCTCTCCAGTAGGGGTTGCTGAAATCAACCGAATACACGCTGACTTCGGTCCCCGGCGCCAGCGAAATTCTCATCCTCTGGCCTGCGCCCTTGAAAGCATTCATAATAATAAATTCCTTGAAGCTTTCGGGCCAATCGTTGATGTCGAAATTGCGCTGGTCAAAAACCAAACTGCCGATAAAGCCACTGTCACTACTTACTCCGATTCCCGGTTGTAACGAGCCTGTTCTAACCTCTTCTATGCCCACCGCTACATCCTGGCCCAGGACATTCGGCTCATTAAAATCGCCTGTATATGGCTCAGGCTTACCCTCGGGCCTGATATTCACCTGCTCAGCGTACATCTTCCTCTGTACGTATTCTTCAAGCTTTCCGCCGCCTTGCTGAGGCGCAATATCAGCATTGTACAATTGACCGGGTCTAAAGCCGTACTCATTCAGAACCCGTCGAACAGCTTTATCTTGTATAAATTCCTCTATAAATTCGCTGTCGCTTATATCGATCGAGGAGACAGCCTTATCTGGCATAAACTTGGTGCTCATTATATCGATTCGACCGATTCGAAACTGTTCGCCCTCAGCAATCTCAAACTCAACAGGAATGTTAACTTCTAAAACGTCCTTGGGTTTCTGCTCGGCAAGTATAGGCTCCTGCCGAATTTTCGCATTGATAAAGCCACGCTCACGGTAAAGTTTGAGCAGTTCCTTAACATCTGACTCGACTTTTCGCTTAATATAGACTTGGCCTGGCTCTAATTGCAACTTTGACCGCAATGCTTCCTCGCCAAAATACTCATTACCTATAACAACGATCTTGCTCACCCGATAGATCGGCCCCTCATCAATTATGAAGGTGACGTCCGCTGCGCTGTTGCTATCTGTGAAATCTGGCTTGGCTGATATGCTGCAATCGAGAAAACCTCTTTCATAATAGAGGTTTTCCAGCTTATTTTTATCCTCATCCACCATCTTTTTAGTGTAGTAGAACGGCCAATAAAACCACTTCTTTTGCTTTGTCTTTATCACCTTTTTAAGCGAGCTGGGTTTTATAGTAAGCTCTCTGGGTTTGTTAGGATCTTTGCTTCTAAACTCCACCGAGTGGATCCTAATCCTTTTGTGCTCTGTAATCGTATAAACTACGTTGCCCTCCGACAACTTCTCTTCATCCCATGTCACATTGGCAAAGGCGAAACCTATTTCACGATAAATTTTAGCTATGATTTCTCCGCCGTCCTTAGCCAGACCAGAATAAAGGTAGTCATCTTCCTTAAAGCCTATTCTCTGGCGCAGAACCTTTTCTTTAAACGCTTTGTTACCTTCGAAAGTAATTGTTCTAACAGTATTCATCCGATCGTTGTCCAAAGCTGGCTGGTCTATCTCTTTATCCTCCGTGGCGAGCTTTCCATTTTGCAAATCATTATAAATTGGAGTCTCAGCAGTATCCATAAACGCACAACCTGAAATCAAAAGCATAAGCGATATGGAAACTATAAGAAGCGCATCCTGCATTCCGTATCTCATCACTTGTTAACTGTGATTTAAGTTGAGCTGCCCCTGACCAGCCAAAGGCGGACTAAAATGGTACTGCTTCATCCTTCGTAGTTCCAGCCTTCGCAGCCGCTTCGGCGGAGTAGGCACTACGGAGAACGGACTGTCGGTCCAGTTGGGCGGCATTCTCAAACCGTGTAAATTTGTCCCTAAATATCAGCTCGACACTACCTGTCGGGCCGTTACGCTGCTTGGCAATAATCAACTCTGCTTTGTTTGTCGGCTCGTAATCCGGCGTGTCACGATGATAATAATCCTCGCGGTGCAGAAGCATTACCACGTCGGCATCCTGCTCAATACTGCCACTTTCACGCAGGTCGCTCATCCGGGGCCGATGGCCTTCCCTGCCCTCAGGAGAGCGATTCAACTGGCTGAGAACAACAACCGGGACGCTCAGCTCCCTGGCCAGGGCTTTGATATATCTTGAGATGGTGGCAATTTCCTGCTGACGCGATTCGACCTTACTCGAACCCAGGTGCATTAACTGCAGATAATCTACTATAATACACCGTATATTATGTGTGCTTTTCAGCCTCCTTGCTTTAGCGCGAAGTTCCAATGGAGTCAGTCCAGCCGTATCATCAATATAAATCGGTGCTTCAGATAATTCTCCACATGCCTCGACCAGCTTCTGATAGTCCTCTGTGCTGAGCATCCCCTTTCTTACCTGTTGGGCGTCAATTGCGCTGCGACTGCACAAAAAGCGTTCGGCCAACTGCTGTCTGCTCGTCTCTAAAGAAAATATGGCAATGGATTCGTTTTCTACCAGGCCGATTTGCTCAGCCATATTCAAAGCAAGACTGGTTTTACCCATACTCGGCCGGCCGGCAATGATTATCATCTCATCATCTTGCAGGCCGCAGGTTTTTTCGTCCAGCTCGTAGTATCCGGTCGCCAAACCTGTAACATGACTGCCCTCACGCTTTTCGATAAGCTCATAAGCGCGAGTTACCAAATCCTTTATCGCAACAGCAGAACCGCTTATTTTTTGATCCGTGATGGCAAAAATCTTTCGCTCTGCTTCGTCAAGTTTTTCATTCGTCTCGCCGCTTTCGTCGTACGCATCCTCTAAAATCTCGCTGGCAACAGCGATGGTCTCGCGCAAAAGCATCTTGTCTTTAACGATGACGGTATAATACATGACATTAGCAGCGGAAGGTACCGATTCCATAATCTTGCCAAGATATTCCACTCCGCCTACAGCTTCAAGCTGCTTGTGTTTCTCCAGCTCATCGCGGAGCAGCACCGCATCTATCGCTTCGGGTCTTTTTTTCTCGTAGAGAGTAATAAGAGCATCGAAAATTATCTGGTGCTCGATTCGGTAAAAAGCCTGCCGGTCTATCTGCTCGACAACCTGGCCGATACAGAAAGGGTCGATTATCATGGAGCCGAGCACTGCCGCCTCAGCCGCCAACGATTCGGGCATACTGCGATTCGCCGTCAGGTTCCCCGTGGCCTTGAACTTAAGCCCGGTCTTTGCTGCTAATTCAACTGTCCGGCTTCTTTGCTCAACTGCCATAGCTACTTCGCTCCTTTATATTTATTTTGCGATTCACGGCTGGGTTCTTTAGTCGCAAATCACGGTTGATAACTAACTACACGGCATTTTACATAATAGTCAACTAACCTGTCAAACCTTGTCCCGTTAGAAATTCCGGTTTTATCTCTAATATGCTTTGTATATAAGGCAAAAAATACTTGCAAACGGCATATTTTCTCTTGTATATAATTATAAGTACATAACCCCGCGTAAAACGCGGGGCTAAATATAAATGACTGTGGACTTACCGAAAGTTCAGAATCTTTTTATTTACGCATAAACGCAAAGTACGAAAATGAGGCTGCTTTCCGCACGGACGCGACAAAAACAATGGGTCATCCACCCCCAGGACGACCGTTCTGCACAACTTGCCAAATCTTTGAAAATTTCACATCTTTTGGCCCAGGTTTTAATCAATCGCTCAATAACCGACGCCCAGGCCGGCGCCGTTTTTCTTAGGCCCAAGCTGACCGAGCTTATCAGCCCAGAGCAGATGCCGGGAATCGAACCGGCGGTCCAGCGGTTAAAGCAGGCTGTCGAGAACAAAGATAAAATCACCCTATACGGCGACTACGATGTGGACGGCATCACCGGTGTCTCAATTCTATTGCAGGCTCTAACACTGCTCGGTGCCGATGTTGACTATTATATCCCCCACCGTATCGATGAAGGCTACGGACTAAATACTGAAGCCATCCGGTCTTTGGCGAAATCCGGCAGTAAAGTCATAGTGACTATTGATTGTGGGATCACTGCGTTTAGCTCCGCCGAATTGGCCGAGCAACTGGGCCTTGACCTGATAATAACCGACCATCACGAGATAACTCACGACTCAAGTTTAGCCGTCGCCGACACGGCGACGGTTGGGGATTACTCAAAGAGCCGAGGTAAAAAATCCAAGACAAAGGACTCAAGTGCAGCACTGCCGAAGGCTGTTGCAATTGTGCATCCGGCGCTTGAGAAATCTTACTCTAATCAGGATTCATCCGGCTCAATGGTTGCATTTAAATTGGCATGGGCTATCGCCAATCAGTTCTGTCGAGGGCCTCGGCTTGAACCGAGAATGCGAGAATTTATGCTCAATGCGACGGGACTGGCGGCATTGGGAACGGTTGCTGACGTCATGGACCTGCGGGGCGAAAATAGAGTCCTGACCAGCTACGGGCTTAAAGCCCTGCCGGAGTGTAAACTACCCGGCATACAAGCCCTGATTGAAACCGCCGGACTGACGGGGCAAGACCTCGATAGCTTCGACGTCGGATTTAGACTTGCTCCTATGCTCAACGCAGCGGGGCGAATGGGACACGCACGATTAGCAGTGGAGCTTCTAATAAGTGATAGCCAGAGTCACTCTATGCAGATAGCTGAGTACCTCAAAGAGCAGAATAATCAACGGCAGCGATGTGAGCGAAAGATATTCGAGCATGCCTGCGAAATGATAGTAGAATATGGCCTTAACCGGCCTGATCAAAAGAGTATCGTGCTTGCAGGCGAAAACTGGCACGCGGGTGTATTAGGCATTGTGGCCTCAAGAATAGCGGAGGCTTTTTACCGTCCGACGATTATGTTTAATGCTCCTGACGGGGTGGGGGCCGCCCAAGGCTCCGGCCGGTCGATTCCGGGCTTCTGCTTGCTCACCGCGATTAAAGCCTGCGGACACAACTTAATTAGCTTTGGCGGCCATAAGATGGCAGCAGGCATGACTATCAAAGCCGAAAAAATAAACCAATTCGCTACTGATTTCGAGGCATACGCAAGAAAGAATCTAAGCGAGGAGGACATAATTGCCAAACTTAATATTGACGCATTGGCCTCCTTGGACCAATTCAACAAGGACGTCGTTGGCCAGTTGCGAATGCTTGGTCCTTTCGGCCCAGGCAATCCTGCTCCTATCTTCGCCACGAAGGGCGTCCGCCTGGCCTGTCCGCCCAGAAGAGTTGGCACAAGAAACGACCATCTGCAGCTTGCGATAACAGACAATAGAAACTCCGTCCGCTGCATCGGCTTTAGGATGGGAAAATTCGAGAAAAAGCTGCTTGAGCACGATTTTTTCAACGTTGTCTATCAGGCACAGATAAACAATTATAACGGCCTGAGCAATGTTGAATTTGTCCTGGCCGACATCCAATTCGAGTAAAACATAATCACCACTTTATTTGCGTTGATATTACGCTTTTCCCAAAACGACCTTTAGCCAGGCTTGTGCCATCAGATAAGCACCGGCCATAGTAGGATGAACGCCATCTGCCGCCCAATAACTTGGCGGTGCTTTTTTGACTGCTTCATCGAAAACGTGCTGAAATGGAACGAATATCGTGTTGAACTCGGCGGAAATCTTTTTCGCAGCAGAGCGATAACGGTCAAATTCGCCGATCCACTTCTCATTTACTTCGCCGCAGCGAAGCACAAACGGCTCACAAATTACAAGTGTCACCGTCGGCAGCTCACGACGTGTACGTTCGAGAAGAGTACGGTAATCTGTTTCATACTTTTCTACTGTGCCGTCATATCCATGTTTCAATGTGTGCCAGTAATCATTAACACCAATGAGGATACTGACAACATCAGGCTTTAAGGCAATACAATCTTTGTCCCAGCGTTCGGCAAGCTGATATACCTTGTTTCCGCTGATCCCGCGATTAAAAATTTTTGGCTTGGCCTCGGAATGTTCTGCCAACAACTGGCAAGCAGCAAGAAATACGAAACCAGTGCCCAGAGCCCTCGGCTCATTTGCTTTATTCAACCTGCCTCTACTACGACCTGCGTCTGTAATTGAATCACCCTGGAATAAAAGACGATTATTCTTCTCGGTCAATCTATAAGGCTCTCGATTTTTAGAGCTTAGCAAGGTGTTGGAATAACCGGAGGAAGTCAGGATGGAAGAAATCGTCAGGCCTGCAGTAGCGGTTGTTTTGAGAAAATCACGCCGGCTCGACCCGTGAGACAACAAATTTTGTAACCAGGGCAAATTTTCAATTGTTTGTCTCACGGGTCTCGTCCGGCTATTTCTCAAATGCAACTTTGTCATATCCATTCTCCATATTCACATCTGACTATCACTTCTGCTCACCAGCCGGCCGGTCACCTTAACTTACATATCGAAAAAATAAAGCCAAATCAAAACACTTGTTATCTCTTTGTTCCGCCATCCGAGGAACAAAGAATCCTCGAATAAATTCGGGGGCTAAATAATTCACTGTTCTTGATATATTGTCCCGGGGACTTGTAACATAGGCATTTTTACGTCCTGCCCTCAGTAGGCAGGGCTAACCAATAGTATGTGTTATTTCCTGCATAATATTTCTTATGGATTTTGCGCCGATTTTGCATTCCAATGGAGCCTTATTAGTGAAAGTACAGAGCCGCTCTGTTTCACATGATATGATGACAATGACAGAAGACAAATAATAAAAGAAAAATAAAAAAGGCAAAAGGGTAAAAAATTGTTGGTTCAATTGCACCGAAAAGGTTAGCCCCGGCACCTGTGGCCGGGGTATACATAAATGCCCACGGCACAGGTCCGTGGGCGAAACAATTATTGCCCCACCCACAGCCAGCCCCACACACAGGTGGTGGGGCTAAACAAAAAGGAATTGCAAAACAAACACACCATTAACATTTGAATCATGTCGAAAATCATTGGGTATATGGTGACATGGACAACCTACGGCAGTTGGCTGCCGGGCGATGAACGAAGATATGTCGCAAACGGCCAAATTCTGCAGGGTGACTTAAAAACTCTGGAAAGAAATAAAAAACGATTAAAATCACCGACCGTAAAACTCAACAAGAAAGAAGTACAACTCGTTCGACAAGTAATCTTAAACGAAGCAGAAAGAATCGGCCACGAAATCGAAGCTTTGGCAGTCTGTACAAATCATGTCCATCTTGCAGCAAGAACCAATGACAAACTTATAGAAGATATTGTTGGCCGATATAAAAGTACGACCACACGCACTCTATGGAAACTTGGCCATAAAGGGCGCATTTGGACAAAAGGTTACGACAAACGTTTCTGTTTCTCCGAAGAGGATTTAACACGGAAAACTCAGTACGTTAATAAACACAACGATTAGCCCCTGGACCCGTGCCGTGGGTATTTTTTGCTCAAATGTTTACTGCGTTCACTTATCGATTTGAACGTTCACCACTTTAGGATCCATCACGCGGATATTATCAAAATAAAAATGTATTCCCTTCAATTCGCTGTATTCCGATACGATCTCGAAACGTTCAATGGCAGACCAGTCAAAATCGCCAACCGGATTGAACCAGCTATTATCCCATGACCCTTGTTCAGAGAATGCGTTAAGTGGAATTTGCAGATGGTTCCATTTGCCATCCCAATCGGCAGCACTTTGACTAATTGTATATCGCATGCGCCAGGGATGATCATTGGGATCGTCTGTTTTGGTATCCATAAACCGGATGTCAATTTTTGCATTTGGATTATTACATCGAATCAAAAAATCAATTGCAAAACCATTATTCACCAGCACGGAAAGGTCTTTGATAGGGGAAAAACGAAATGAGATATTGTTATATTGATTTATCCCCGTCCAGTGAATGCAGTAAACGCCGGAAGCTGGATTGTCTTCAGAGTAGTAATCCAGGATTCCTTCGCTCCAACTGGATTCAACGATTTTTGGTGCAATATAATCCATGTAAAGATCAAATCCGGTTGTATCCGGTTCGAGGATAAATTCTTTCTGCGGCGGAGCAGTAAATCCCAACGCTTCAACGAGAGGAATATTTAAATCGTAGTCGAATAACTCGTTGGTTCCCTGCTCAAAAAGTCCAAAGCCGCCGGTATAATCCCAAATTGTCCAGGAGATACCTTTTTCTTCAAGATAGCTTCGCACAACATTATACCAATAGACGCGGTTCTCGTTATTGCTATTGGGTATGTAAACGCCAAATTCTCCACAGAATAAAGGAACATTACGTTTAGTTTGAAAATCCACGGCAATATCAAGTAATTCTTTAACGCGTTCCACCGTTCCTTCATTTCTATAGTTTGCAAGATTGCCCCTTACCCAGGTATTCTCCAGCTCCGATGGACAGCCAGGCATGCAGGGGGAATCGTATGGAAACGGTACCCCGGCGAGCGATACGAGTGATGGATTAGTCCAACTGGCACCTTGATGAGTGAATAAGAACGGATCATAAAAGTGAAAAGTGTAAATTAAGTTATCATCTTCGTACGCGGGCATAAACTTGAGGTTGTTGTAGCTGTTCCATCCAGCCGGGCCAATAATGATAGTGTGTTTTTGATCGACCGCGCGAATTGCATCGATGACTTTTTGCTGGATCTCGTTCCACTTTGTATCCGATATGCCATGTGGTTCGTTGAGCACTTCGTAATAAAGATAAATTGAGCGATCTTTGTAATGCTCAGCCATTTGCGTCCACACAGGTACCAGAACATCGCCTATGTTTGGATCGGTATTGGCCGCCGGATCAAATGTGTGATTGTCAAGAATCAACTGCATTTCCATCTCTTCAGCCCAGTCGATGATTTGACCTAAAAAGTAATAGAATAAAGGGTCAATCGTATAGTCCGGCGCGCCGTTGGTCATAAAGTGTAAGTTAATGGGTAATCGAATGACATCGCAGCCTAAACTTTTGATGTTGATAAGATCCTGCTTGGTGAATTTAGTGAACTGAATATTTCCGGCGCTTGAGGTTTGCAGCCAACCGGTGAGGTTAACACCACGTTTGAAAGGGATTTCGGTGCTGCAAGCCACATTGACCATTAGTAAAAAAATAAGAATAGTACGTTTCATAAGTATTCCCTCAATCAAGTTATGGGCAATCATTTGCCCCAGAACGGTAAATTTGTAACTGGTTAATTGGTAAACAGGTATTTGTCCTTTTGCAGATAATTTTGGACATAATCTTTAATCGCATCTTCGAGAGAGGTTGTTTGCTTTTTGTAGCCGGCTTTACGGAGTTTGTTCATCTCGGCTTGAGTGAAATACTGGTATTGGTTGCGAATTGATTCGGGCATATCGATATACTCGATGCTCGGCTTTTTACCCCGTGAGATACTACTCTCAACTGAGGCCTTATGACTCTGCTTATTCAAGTTTATCTCACGGGGTGAACCCATGGCGGTAAAGACCGCTTTAGCCAGGTCGTTCCATGTGCGGGCCTTGCCTGTGCCGATATTAAATAATCCATTTGTTTTCGGATTATCCAGAAAGAACAACGTCATATCGACCGCGTCTTTGACGTAAATAAAATCGCGCACCTGCTGTCCATCGGCGTATTCGTCTTTGTATGATTTGAACAGCCGGACCTTACCCGTAGTCTTAATCTGCTCAAAGGCCTTTAGCACAAAACTTCGCATATCGCCTTTGTGATACTCGTTTGGCCCGAAGACATTAAAATATTTTAGGCCCACGATTCCCTCGGCTGCGCTCTGCCGTGAGGCCGCTGGGATGGCTGGCGCCACATCCTGTGGAGGGACAGGTTTTCGTAGCAGTCCCGCTTTATGCGCCCAGAGGTCAAACAAGTGCTTGGAGTAGCCGTACATATTCAAGGGCCTAAGGCCTTCAATTTTTTCTTCGTCATCACTAAAACCTGCCGAGCCGTCACCGTAAGTTGCAGCACTGGAAGCATAGATGAAACGGATGTTGTTATCGGTGGCCCACTGAGCTAAGAGTTTGCTGTATTCGTAGTTGTTTTTTATGAGGTACGAAGCATTTGTTTCAGTAGTGCTGGTACAGGCTCCAAGATGGATAACGGCTTCGACACGGTTGGGCAGCTTATCTTCAACTACCATCTCTAAAAAATCGTCTTTCTCAACATAATCCGCAAAAGAGTCGCCAAGGGCGGACAGATTCCTCCATTTTTCATCACTGCTCAGCTCGTCAACAACAAGGATGTCGGTAATTGGTCCCCGACTTGACTGGGGATTGTTAAGTGCTGCAATTAGTGCTGAGCCGATAAATCCTGCTCCGCCGGTTACAATTATCAATGTTCTAACTCCTATAACATGGTTATTGGTTAAATGGTTAATTCAACTACCAACTACCAATCACCAGTTACCAGTTACCAATCACCAGTTACAATGCTCTGTTGAAAAGAGCTCAGAATGTCATTTCGAGCGAGCCGCAGGCGAGTCGAGAAATCTATTTTTGAGCAGATTTCTCCACTTCGCGTCGCTTCGGTCGAAACGACGGTGAGGCTTTTCAACAGAGCACAGTTACCAGTATCCAGCAGCATAATTTGCGGTTTTGAATGTGTCAAATATTTAATCCGCCTGATTTCGGCGAGTTTAGTTGAGTCGTGGTAGAGGTGTAAAAAAAAACGCTCAAAACTGAGCGGCCGATAAAAAACTTGAATGTAGAGTTATTACTTTGCTTAGCACAAAGCGATATAGCTCATAATAGCTAAAAACAAAATTCTCTTTTTGTTAAGCGTAAATGGAAGCCAAGTTTGAATATAAAAAGTCTTCATCGCCCTTTTGTATTCCCCCATTGCCCCTTGCTTCCACGCAAGGTTGCGCCGCAAGGCGTCCTGTGGACAAATTTCCTGTTGTTCTACATAGTTATTAAACCAAAAGGGCTGTTAAAAAGCAATAAAAATCGCCTTCCTAAAAGTATAACTGTTTGCAAATAAAGCGTTTATGTTATGAGAAATCGACAGATTTTTTATCTATATTGGGCATCAGAATCATCCATGTATCTACAAAGAAAGACGCCCAACTGAGTAGTTAATTGGTAATTGAATTGACCATTTAACCAATTAACCGGTGATGTCAAATTATGCCAGCTTTCTGACCGCTTCGGCGACCAGTCTGCCTATCGGCATACGTTGCGGACAGCGAGCCTCCGCAAGGCTGTAATCGGTGCTGAGCAGTCTGCTTCTGACGTCGCTCGGAATTTGAGCGAAAAGCTCCCGTGCCCTATCTTTATCCCCGTAGCCGTTGTAATACATCAAATACCGCATAACGTCACTGATGTACGGCATGTCTGTTAAAGCTGAGTCGCATATCTCGGCGCAGCCGGCACAGTAACCAGTGCACGTCGCATCAGCGTATTGCTTGAAAGCTTCTCTGTCGGCCTGGGTTAGTTCGGTTTTATCCAGCACGGCAGCGACGTTTGCAGTTAATATGGGGACATTCTGCATACCAACACAAGCGCAGCTTATCCTCTTATCATCCAATGTGAGTTTTATCGCTGCTTGTTCCTGCGTAAAACCGCGCTGTTGGAGCTGCTCCATCAGTTTTTGTCCTTTTTCCTCCTCGGCTGCCTGGCCGCCTCTGGGCCGGCTTGTCCTGCCGGCAGTCTTCATAGCGACAAGACCGATCTTCGCTTTATGGCAGTCGTCAAGAGCTGCCTGCATCTCGTCACTGCCAAAGAAGCGGAAATTGTAGGTCGTCATTATCATATCTATCCAGCCGAGCTTGGCCGCGGCAGCCAGGCATTTGGCCATATTGGAATGGGTGCTAAAGCCGAAATAACGTATTAGCTTTCGCTTCTTTGCACTTTCGACCCACTGCCTCAGCTCATCTGTGAGCTGAGCAGGATTAGATAATCCGTGCGGAGCATAATACGCATCAACGTAATCGATATTCATTCTCTTTAGAGATAACTGCAAACGTTCTTCGATTTCGGCTGCGGTTCTTGCCCTTGATGCTTTGGAAACAATGAACAAATTCTTCCGGACTTCCGGATTATTTTCGAGGAATTTACCTATGCCAAGCTCACTGTTTCCCCCACCATAGCTGTTGGCTGTATCCCAATAGGTGACGCCGTACTTAAGGGTGCTTCTCAAAATGATCTGGTTGTCAACGAGGTTGAACATAGTCCCAATAGCCAAACAGGGAACTTCTACACCTGTTTTACCCAACTTTCGTTTTGGAACCTGTGGAAGCTTGTCTTGCTGTTCTTTGGCCACAGCATTCGGCTCGCTTTGACTTGCGGCTGTTCCGGCGGAAGCCAGGACAGAACCTAATCCTGTCGCCCCTACGGTTTTCAAAAACTTCCTTCTATTGACTTTGTTCTGTTTTTCTATCATCATTAAACTCCTAAAGTAGCTGTTATCCTTTTATCAGTAATCTTCTATTAGCGCTTCTTGTCTCACCAACAGCAGAGACTCTTATAGCCTTTTTACCGCTTACAGGACATTCGTGCTCGCAAACTCCGCAGCCGATACACCTGTCAATATCAACATAAGGCCGCTGCAGCCGAATTTGAATCTTAATTTTACTACCTTCAGCAGGTATTTTTCCAGAAATATTTTCCGAAGAAATTTCTATGGAATTTTGCGTATTTGCAGTTATTTTCCATCGCCGGCCGTCCTCAACAGCGCAATAGTAATCGCCGGTGGCAAATTTGTCCGGCATCAGGTTATCTTCAACGGTTAATCCGACCCGCTGGGGCGGGCCGGTTTGCTCTCTGATTTCTTTTACCGTCAGAATTCCATCTCTTATTGTGCTGAAATACTCTCGCGTAAAGATAGCTTTCGGACTGACCGGGCAGTTTTCCTCACAGACTATACAGGGTTTGTCCATTGCCCATGGAAGACATCTGTTGCGATCAATAAAGGCCGTACCCATCTTGATTGGCCCAGCCTCGGCAAATTCATTAACTCCGTGTTTCTCGGCCAGTGAAATAGGCCTGATAGCTGAAGTGGGGCAGACCTGTCCGCAGGCCACGCAGTTCAGTTGACAGCCGCTTGAGCCTATGCTATTATTCAGCACAGGCGTCCAGAGATTTTCCAATCCCCCTTCGATTCCAGCCGGCTGAATGACATTGGTAGGACATACCCGCATACATTGGCCGCACTTAATGCACCTCTTTAAGAATTCTTCTTCCGGCAGCGCTCCGGGCGGACGAATGACTCTATGATGCCAATTACTGCCCAGTTTATTACTCAGCCTGACTGCTCCGAGCGCAAATAAACCGCTAACCAGCGACAGGGCAAATCCTCTTCGCGATATGTCCGGCTCGATGATTTCACCGGCTACAGATGGTTTGGTCTGATAGCCGATTACATTGTGCCTGCAACCGTCGAGGCAGTTAAAGCAGAGAACACATTCGCTTATCCTTATATTGCCGGCCGGTTCGCAGCCGCCTTCACAATCACGCTCGCACAGTCTGCAATTGACACACTCGGTTGGTTTCTTGCCGATTCGCCATATAGCAAATCTGTCGATTACGCCGAACAGCGCCCCCAATGGGCAGAGAAATCTGCAGTAGAAACGCGGGATAGCTAAGTTAAGCAAAATCGCTGTTAAGAATACCGTAAAAATCAGCCAGGCACCTTCATAGAAGCGCTGCGGTACCGAAATGAGACTCGCAGGCCTATCAACAATAGTTAGCACAACCAGATTGAAGGAACGAGTCACTAACGGTATCGGATCAAGCAGCCCGGTTTGCAAAGTTGCCCCAAGCGAGGGAAATGCAGCTATAGCAAGAAAGACTACGAGAATCAGATATTTTATACCCTGGGCCTTGCGGTACTTATTGAGCTGGATTTTCTGGGACACTTTCTTTCCGCGTTTGCCCAAAAAGCCGACAAAATGGTGCAAGGAGCCGAAGGGACAGACCCAGCCGCAAAAGAATCTACCAAATATTATTGTCAATATTACCGTAGCCAATGCCCACAAAAGGGGCCAATAAAGGGTATGGGTGGAAAGAATTGTCCCGACGGCCACCAGCGGATCGAGCTGCAAGAACCAGTTAATCGGCCAGCCGCGTAGCTGCCAGAACCGCTCGCCGACCGTGGAGACGATGCAGAACCAAACAAATAGTAAGAAAAAGAAAATCTGGCTTATCCGTCTGGCATTTACAATTTTCATATTTCTACTTTCGTAACCGTTCACGCATAAAATAAGGCGTTTTTGTGTCATTGCGAGGCCTTTAGGCCGAAGCAATCTCAAAAACGTACGATTTTAGATTGCTTCGCTTCGCTCGCAATGACAAAAATGCGGTTTTCCCGTGAACGCTTACCTACTTTCTTTGTAGAAAACACAGTATTTGTCATTTCGAGCGAGCCGAAGGCGAGTCGAGAAATCTGGATACAAAGTAGATTTCTCCACTTCGTCCCCAGGGGACTTCGGTCGAAATGACAGTAAGTCTTTTCTAAAGAGCAACTTCTGCTTTTAAGTTACTGTAGTGACAATCGGATTCAGTGATTTTACATCAGTGGCTCCAGCGCCAGCTTTTTCGGCTTGTGCTAAGTAAGGTAAGTCTGAGATTTTTAGATTTAAAAGGCCGCAGCCGTACGAATCAGCCGCTACGCAGTCCGTGCTTGCAATCATCGTATTGGCCCGCTTCAAATCAGAGACAGAGCCCCCCGTTGGGCCGTTGGTTACCATCACTTCGGTGCCGTCTAATATCACTAATGTTGGTTTTACCATCATCGCTAACTCGGCAATGATAGTATTAATATCCTGGTGGAAAACGTTACGCCGTCCCCCTAAAAGTCCGTACCAGTTTTTCATCGACATCGATGCGCCGGCTCTGTGGTGGTGCTTAATCGGCGAAATGCCGATCAATTTGTCGGCCTTCTCGAACGGCTCATAGAAAATAGGCCAATTTTTAATAAGCCTGCCGTCTATTAGGGTGGTATGTTTGAAAAGATGAGTTTTTGGTAAAACAACTTTGCCGCCGGCTTGGCTTGTGGCTTTACCCACGCCACTTAATGTAAAACAGCTTGCAGGGTCGTTAATTGGATTGTCGGTAACAATTACTTTTTTTGCTCCGCCTTTGTAGCACAGCCGGACTATCTCAGCTACAAGCTGGGGATTAGCCGTAGCACCAAGCATAGCCGGTGTTGCAAATGCAACATTGGGTTTTATAGCTACCGTATCGCCCGAGTTGACGAATCTTTCTATACCACCGAGCATCTCTATCGCCTTATTTACTGTTTTTGTCCTATCGGGCCCTTGAACAACGCACATCGTTTGGCCTGGTTTGAGCGGCACAGAAAAATCAGGTAGTGTCACGAGGTCTTCGGCGTCGACGCCCGGCCTTGGCCCCGTTGGGTCATAAAGTAGATATGAAGCTATACCGCAGCCGGCAATCGCAACTGTCGCCTTGCCCGCCCGAGCCAGAAACCGCCTTCGGCTCCGCCGAGGCGGATTATTTTCTTTGTTACTCATCACTCACCGCTTCTGTAAACATTCTGAACTTATTAGCAAGCAACCTCGCTGCTTTCTCAGCGGTCTGCTGATTTTCTGCCTCATGTATCCCTGCCACAAATGGGCCGACACTAAAGACAATTTCCGTCGTGCCGTAAAAATCGAACGTTTTACCTTCGAGGCTTTGGTCTATCGCTTTCTTGGGTATTGCACCATTTTCAATCAAAAACTTACGGTAATTCTCCGCCATTGTCTTAGCTTCTGTGATGCCTGCCTGTTCGCTTAAAAATGCCATTATAGTTTCACCATCAATTTTGTATTGCGCAGTAAAAGTATCAGACAGACCTTCAAAGCCAAAGGCATTGGCCAGATAAAGTTTGGTGCTGCCGGGAACGAGATTTTCCTGGGGCAGTAACGCCAGCTCATCTATTTTTGTATTTTTATCAAAAGGAAAAATGTCAATAATTTTGTCCGCAACCTGCTCCATTGTATAGAGCAGTTCAGCCGATTCAGAAGAGCCCAGCAATTCAATATAATATTTGCCGTGCACAAAATATAGACTATTGCTGGTCTTGTATCCGAATTGCATATCCGCCAGGTCCTCAGAGTCGGGCCTTTTTTGCAGACTATAAATGGAAAAGGCATTTCCAATATCGGCCATATCAAAAACAAATAGTTCCATCCACAGGTCTTCATCGCTTTCACTTATGAAACGCTGTGTAAACAATTTTACAAAGCCGGAGTCGATATAAAGAGGGGCCTTGCCGTTAATCTTTTCGTAGAGGTTCTCTGGCTCATACACCTCGGTTTCCGAGAGCGCGTCAAATCCTTGAGGTTTTAATGAATTTAAGGCCGGCTTTTCTTCTCTGGTTAATGTCGGTGGTTGAGATGGCAGCTCAATAGGGGTACTACTTACGCCAAGCCGGCTCATATCATAATCGGATTGCTTTATAAATATGACAATCCCAATAATAAATAAGACCGCTAATAAGCAAAAGCTTACAGCAGATTCGAGATGTTTTGCTCGGCCAGGAACCGAACCCATAGCAACTCCGGTTATACAACTTCTTTGAATGTGCAATCCGGATAATTATAGTTTTTCGCTGATTTCAGGTCAATCACAATACCCGGCAAACGTATTTATTGGGGTGCGTGTCATAAGTGGTGAGCCTGTCGAACTAATTTACTCGCCGTGCTACGCACTCGGCGCAGCAGGTAGGGGGAAAAAGCCTTCCGGATAGGCAAAACTTGTAAGCCTGTAAGCCTGCGGCCTATAGATTAATATTGCAAACTACGATATTAGAGCTAATATATGTTTTTGTGCGGCTGATATAATACAGAAATAGTATAGGAAACAGCAAAATGGCGGAGAAAAGGCCAGAGCAATGTACAGAATAAACTACAGCGAAAGAGGCAAAAGCGAGAATTAAGATCAACAACCTTCTGCAAGAGAGGGATTGGCGATTTTGGGGGAGAATAATAAGTCAATTCAAAAGGCAAAAGGTAAAAGAGAAAAAGCAAAAGCAGTAGTGGGAAAGTCTATCCCAATTCAATGTGGAACATCATGGATCAAGCGTGTTAGCAGTATCCCCTGCAGTTTGATGTTATTGTCAAACTTTATAGCAGTGTTTATGTCACTTTGAGTCATTTTGGTTTTCGAAAAACTCATTTAGGTTACTTAATTGCTCAGCCAAATCGTTATAGTAATGCTCGAATAACTTTAGAGAAGCATTGAAAGGTGCTAAACCTAAAATAATAGGTATGCGACTATTCTCGCTCCCCAAGGATAGTGAATACTTCTCACGGTCGAGTTGTCCGTAGGCACCTAATACACCTGACCAATTTGGATGTGTGAATTCACAGAGCCAATCATACATTTTCCTGAAGCCGTTATACTCTTTGTCCATTTTATCCACTGCTGTAAGGACATTGTATGAGTCCAGCGGAGTAGAACTGTCACGACTCCCAAACATTGCTTTCATTAGAAATTCATCAAGTTTTTTAACATCCTTAGAGCCGAGAAACTCGCTATTCTTTTGACTGAACAAGTATGTCATTGCTACTGTCTCAACAACGGCTCTTGTTATGATAAATGCTGGTACTAATTTATTACATTCAAATAGATCTACAGCAACCATTGATAATTCTGCTATTCGATGTATCAGAACTTCCCTTAGGGAGAGCGCCTTAAAAGGGACTTTAGATTTCCAGGTAAGCGCAACGGCTTCAACGTTGTGGGGAAGAGAAGCGAAAATGTTCGTCGCAAATACCCTTGTTTCTAATAGATATTCACGTTCTGTTTTTTTCTCTGCCATAGTTGATTAGGCAATAACATAATAATGTATAGCAGGGTTTCCGATGATTTTATGCTGGCATTGTGATAAGAGCAACAAGAAATTTGGGTTGGTAACAATGGCAGCGGTCAAAGATTAATCAGCCATTTACAAATGGATATGGTCTGGCTTTCGTTTGTAAGGTTCGCGGCATTTGAGAGGAGGCCTTCCTGGAGTTGTCGATATATCTCTTGAGCCATTGACTTTTCAATTGCTGCGCCAACAAAAAAAGTCTTCGGAGTAAAATGCAATTTCGCAAACCCTTTCCTGATACGCTCGAGCGCCGAATTTGCTGTCTTCCAGTGCTCATCTGCGCCTGCAGGGTCTATACCGCCTTTTAGCTCACCCAGAGCAAGATACTTCTTTGGGTTGTTAAGAGCGGATTTTTCGTTGTTTCCTATGCTAATTGCGTCGTGGGCAACAGCAAAAAGGGATAGGTCAACATTCTTCTGGACCATTGGCACAGTTAAATTATAAATCAATGTCCTCGGTCCTTTGGATTGCCAGTTCAACCCTTTGAGGTTAAGCTCAATATCGGAATCATCGGCGGACTGCTCTATCCACTTTTTGGATTTTGAGTGAAACCAACGATAGTTTTTACCCTTAACGGATAAGGTTGCAATCAGTGCCCTTGAAAATTTCTGCTCGCCTACTGAACCGGCAAGATTCCTGATACTGCCGCCAAGCGAGTCACCTCTGGTAAGCAGGAATCTATAAACAAGTTCATCAACGAATTGATTTCCGGCCGGTTCGAGAAACTTGTGGATTAAGCCTTTGATTGCCTCGATTCTGTTACCTTCGGTAAGATAGCCATTTGCTTTGTCGGATATTCCCGCTGCTGTTAGTATCGAGCCGCGTATCTCTTTCATCTTTAGGAGGTCTTTCGGATTTTTGGCTTTTGACGCTATGACTTTCAACGCCTTTGCTTCTTCTACAAAAGGCGTTGCTTTCCTGTTCTTTTCCAACGCCAGAGATATGAAGCCTGCACGTGTCTCCTCATAGGGAGTAACAAGTGAGTCGCTTGAATTAAGATGAGTTTTGTAACTGATGACCTTGCTCAAGCAGATTTCCTCCAAACATAAACGCACTTTCTTAACGCATCCCTGCCGTATTTGCCCATTTGCTGGCTGCTATTGCCTTTACCCTGAGGTACGATAAGTATTTCGTCAACAGCAAAACCCAGACCTTCGGCGATAGAGGAGAGTATGAGATCAACAGAGATGCTTGCGCCGGCGTATCTTACATTGTCGTTTACCATAAACATCAAGCCGTTGGGGCACAAAATTCTATGACACTCAAAAATAACACAAGCCATTTCGTAGAAATATCCTTTAACCATCCGGGCAATTCCAGGGTTGTTTAATTTTTGCTCGCGCTTCTGGTATTCAAGATATTCAATGATTGTTTGTAATAATTCTTGCTTATCTGTAACCTCAACGGCCTTTTGCCAGTTTGGATTTGTTCTCAGAAGGTCTTTGGGTCGATTCTCGACAGTACAACTAAGCATATTTTGTCTTAATTCGACTAATTGGGATTCTGTAATGCCGAGCATTGCAAGTTCAAGTGCATACGTCCTTGTATAATCGTAGCGGTTGCAGTAAGGTGGGGAGGTAATTATAGACGTGTATGAATCTGTTTTCAAAGTTGGCAGGATATCAAGAGAAGACTCTCTAAACAGCCGTATTTCCCCAGAAGAAATTTTTGGCTGAGCGAACATACCGTGTGATTTTTTACTGTTCACAAGGTCGAAAATTATCTCATCCAGTTTCTTAACTATTGCTTCCCTAAACGTGTATATTTCACCTTTACTAAAAGGCTTATGACCATTCTTTCTTCCCGACCTTGAATCCCATCTCAAGTACTGCCCGTCTTTTCTAGTGAAGCTGACGGATTCCAAGACACAAAGAAATGCGAACTTCAGGAGATTAGATACTGGTGGGTGTTCTTTTTTTAGTTGATAAAGATACTTGCCTATTTCTACCTCAGTTTGAGGTGGATAAGCTCCCTCTGTTATCCTCAACTTGTTAAAATCCATCGAATGAGTACAGCTTCTCCATGGTTGCTCGTCTCTCCATCGCTTTAACTTATTCACCTCCGCCGGTTTTATTTTGTCCGCATATACCCTAGCATTGATCACTTCTTGCCCGACTGGAAGTAATTCTATTCCATCGGCAGAATAACCCAGTTGTGCCGCAGCGAATAGAGTTGTACCAATGCCAGCAAAAGGATCTAGTATCTTACCCTTAGGGATATTGTACTTTCGCAGGAGGTATTCGACGAGCTCGGCGGAAAATGCCTCCTTATACTTGTACCATCTATGGACGCTTCTGGTCTTGTTGGCTTGAAAACTAACTACTCGGCGTGTAAGTGATTTCTCATCCCGAAGAGACTGATTGAAGTCCTTATGTAGATAGCGGTCTATTGCTGTGATTTTACCTAAGTAGGCATCAGTACTGAGTGTGTCGCTCTCAAATCTGGCTTCTAGAGCTTGCGTCATTTCGGTCTTAAATGCAAACATGCTTTATATTCTACAGATATTGCTTTTTTCCCTTGTGCATTATATAAGCCCTAACACTTCTAAGCAAGTCAGTTTATGATACACTTCGAATAGATTCAATATTGGCGATTAAGCCTTTCGCCAATTGCCTCGATATTTTCGCGGTTAATAAAAAGCATATCTTGTGTTGATTCCGCAGTAAGTATCGGATTAAGTATTTTGTAACGCCGCCCCGCTGACACGATAAGAAACCCGCAAAACAGCGGGGTAAGTATTAATAAAATAGGTGGAAAGAGGGGAGAAGTCAAGAGGATTTTGTGGATAGATTGGAAACGGTAACTCTCTCGAATTAAGGACGGAGGAAGCGGACCTCACGCCTGCAACCCAGGGTGAAACCCTGGGCTATATACGCCGCCGACGGGGGTCGGTGGTATGGGGTTGCGCAGTGCTGCCGGAGGCCGCAACAAGGAAACGTACAGTGAGTATGCGAAGGAATACGAAAAAATAAGTATCCGAGCAGAAGGCAGCACAAGCAAGTGCGCAAAAGCGAGAGCGCGTAAGAGTATAAGGCAGAGGGCAGGCAAGTATCCCTTCGACACTTCGACTACGCTCAGTGCAGGCCAGCATTAAGAATCAAGCATCCAGTATCCCTTCGACTGGAACTCAGGACAGGCAAGAATCGAGGATCGAGAAAAGATTTCACTTGAAAATTAAGCCGTTTTCGGGTATAATACCCGTCAGAAGTCAGAAGTCAGAAGTCAGAAGTCAGAAGTCAGAAGTCAGAAGCCAGAAGACGGAGGACAGAAGACAGCCTGTCCGGCGTAGCCTTGGCGAAGACGGAAGGACAGAACTCAGAAGTTCACCCCATGAGATAATGTCACTTCTATTATTTACAGCCTACCTCACGGGATTCACCCCGTTAGATGGCGGCTGTGACTATCTCACGGGATTCACCCCGTTAGATGCAGGAAATTAGATATGGAAATGTGGACTTGGCCATCCCTTATGGGAGTGCTACGCTCCTTTATTTGCGCATATTACCAATACTTATGGCACAAGTTTTGTGCAAACCTGCATTGCTCTACAATTGTCGAGAACTTTCTACAAATCGACCTATTTTTATGCAAAACAAAGCCAATTTTTGTAAGGCTATAATTTACATAAGCTCTTTGAAATAAAAATAATATGAGAAATTTGCCGTTTCCGGGGCATCGAAAAACAAAGCCAATCAAAGCCAATCCTTCGACAAGCTCAGGACAAGTTTTTCAGGCAAGGGAGCCTGGGGGCTAAAAGTGGCTGAGTTTTTGTTAGCTGGTATATAATAAATGTATTCATTGACCCCGTTAGAAATGTTACAGATACGGAACATCCCACGAAAGGGAAGATTTCTAACGGGATTGACAGATTAGCTCAGGCCGTTTTATAATAACCATACGAAGAAAATGCAAATATCTGCTTTTAGAACCTGAAAAGGAGATTGAAATGACTGAATATACACAATACCTCGGATTTTGGACGCCTGGGCCTATGGAGATTATCATCGTTCTTGTTATAGCCCTATTGCTATTTGGCAGACGCCTGCCCGAAATCGCCCGCAATATTGGCAAGAGCCTGACCGAATTCAAGAAAGGTATGAATGAGGCTCAAGAAACTAAAGATGAAATAGTGAATGACGTTCGAAAGGCCGGCGATGATATAGCAAAACAAGCCAAAGACGCCGCCGGATTGGATGAAAAAGATACTACAGACTCTGATTGATTATTGATGAAGACCACTCCGCCTCTAAGGTCAAGTATCAATAATCATTATTCAATTCTAACATGGGCGATACCAAGAAGACTAAGAAAAAATCAGTCCTGCCTGAAGATACAACTATGAGTCTCGGCGACCATCTTGAAGAATTGCGCATGCGCTTATTGCGAGCGATTCTCGGTTTAGGTATCGGCCTTATCATCGCCTTGTTTTTCGGTCGCCCCATAATAAGATTTCTGGAAGGACCGTACAATGATGCAACCGCCAAATTTCTGTTTGGCACTAATATAGAGTACCAAAATGATTTGGATAAAGGCGTCGTCTCGGAATCTTTAAAGCGGCGGTTCATAGATAATGGGGTGCCGATTTCAGGGGATGTTACCGTGACGAACAAGTCGATTCTCTGGAAGGGTAAGAGATGGCTGGTAACCGACAGCAAGGCCAGATACTGGATAAAAAGCGGAAAGGATGAGCTAAAATTTTACGAGCAAACTCCGCTGATGGTAATTGCAGTGGCGGCTGGATTTATCAGCTACGTAAAAATAGCTTTGATTACTGGCCTGATTCTATCGTCTCCCTGGGTATTTTACCAGTTGTGGATGTTTATAGCTGCCGGCCTTTATCAGCACGAAAGGCAATATATTTACTACGCGGTTCCTTTCTCAGCAGTTCTGTTTATTTGTGGAGCACTTTTTTTTCTTTTTGTGGTCGCACCTCTTACTGTAGGCTTCTTAGTAAGGTTCAACGAGAGAGTGCTTGAGGCAAGGTCTCAATTTACTTTTCAGCATTACATAACTTTTGTAAGTCATCTTATGCTTGTATTCGGCTTAGCTTTTCAAACACCTATGGCTATTTTCTTTCTGAATAAAACCGGCTTGGTTTCGATTCAAGCGCTAAGTAGCTCCAGGAAGTTTGTAGCTCTGGCTATTGTTATAGTGGCAGCAATGGCCACGCCGCCTGATGTGATTTCTCAGATAACGCTGGCGATACCGCTTTATTTGCTATTTGAGCTGGGCATACTATTGTGTTACTTCAAGGGCCGCAAGACGATAGATGAAGGATGATGGACGATGGATGATTAAATCTTTTCTCTCGTCTCTCGTCCATCTTCCCTCGGTTAATCGAGGGTAATTTCTTCCTGATAGGCTGGGACTGATACTTTCCAGCCGGTCTTCTGACCAACGTAATCGGCGAAGTGCTGTGCGCTTTGCGGCTCACCGTGTACAACAAATAATCTTCTGGGCGGTTTTTTCAATGCAGTAAGCCATTTGAAAAGCTCTTCTTTATCCGCATGGGCAGAAAAACCGTTCACCTGTACCACTCTGGCTTTGACCGGATAGTTTTGTCCAAGTATCCTGACCTGCTTTTCGCCATTAACAATTCGCCTGCCCAGAGTGCCGTTTGCCTGATAGCCCACAAACATTACGGTATTCTCCGGCCTTGTGATATTGTTGACTAAATGATGTTTTATTCTGCCGCCGGTACACATGCCGGAGCCGGCTATGACCATGACGGTTCCCTTTATAAGATTTATTGCTTTTGACTGTTCAGTGGTCTCAACCACGTTCAGCCCTGGAAATTCAAAGGGCGACTTATGCCTGCGGAGAAGTTCAGTCATTTCCTTATCAAACAGCTCGCTGTGTTGTTGGAAAACTTTAGTAATACTTGCAGCCATTGGGCTGTCTAAGAAGACCATAATGTGCGGTATTGCACCTTCCAGCAGCAGCTCATTTATGTAATATAGAACCTCCTGCGACCGTTCCAGCGCGAAGCTCGGGACAATAATATTTCCCCCGGCTTCTTTCGTCGAGTTGATAATTTCAGCTATTGTTTTCTTTGTATCTTCGGGTCCTTGATGAATTCTATCGCCGTAAGTAGATTCGATCAGCAGATAGTCCGCTTCTTCACAAGAGGTAGGGTCATGAACGATGGGCCTGTCGGGCCTTCCAATGTCACCTGAGAATACGACACTTCTGTATTGGCCATCTCGATTGACCTTAACCTTAATTATCGAAGAGCCAAGAACGTGACCGGCATCATAAAAAGTTGCTTTAACATCTTCGCCAATCATTATTGACTGTTTATATTCCACAGGCGAAAAGTGCGGAAAGCAAGCCTCGGCATCAGCTATAGTATAGAGTGGAATGTCTGGAAAAGGTCCTTTTCGGCCTTCTCTCTTATGTCTTTTGCGTTTGTATTCGGCATCCTCTTCGTGTAGTTTAGCTGAATCCAGCAATATAATTCTTGCGATTTCTGAGGTGGCAGCGGTACAGTATATCTTGCCTTTGAATCCTTCTTTAACCAGTTTAGGCAATAAGCCGCAATGGTCCAGGTGTGCATGGGTCAGGAGGACAGCGTCTATACTGTTGGCTGCAACTGGAAATGGTTCCCAGTTTCTTGCTTTCAAATGCCGTTCTTGATAAAGCCCACAATCTACGAGAACGCGTGTACCATTAGCTTGCAGCAGAAATCGAGAGCCTGTGACATTCTGAGCTGCTCCAAGAAACATTAGTTTTATCTGCATATTTTCCCTCAAAGTATCCTGAAAAATAATATGCGCAGCATGTGGCGCCAGCCATGCTACGCAGCTTACGCCATTTGCCTGTGAATCCTACAGTTCTACAGAAACAATGTCAAAAAATAAGTTCATATCAAAAGCCGCTTATGTGCCCTTTCACAAGAGCAAGAGTAAAACTAATTGACTCAAACATCGTATATATGTTAAAATAAAATAGAGATTTACATGTGATTCTTTTCTTTTCAAGACACTGCAAGCTCAGGATTGCTGATTTTTCAAAAAGCCTGCAAAATGGGAACTCACAAAAAGTTTGCCCTGCCCGTCGGCCCAAAGCATCCGTCGGCGAGCAGCAAAGAGGGTGTTCAAAATTATGAAAACCTTATTATTTAGTCTAATTGTTACGTTATTTCTGACCGGTTTTACAGATATCACCTTACCTGTCTTGAGCCAAGTCGAAAGACCTGTCTTGAGCCAAGTCGAAAGATCGGCTGATAACCAACAAAATGCGCAGCATGTGGCGCCAGCCATGCTACGCAGCTTACGCCACATTCCCTTGGTAATTAACGAGCTAATGGCCTCAAATAGCAGCACTATTCATGACTCGCAGGGCCAGTACAACGACTGGATTGAGATTTACAACTCTGGAAATGTAGCTTTCGATGTAGGCGGCATGTACCTTACCGATGACTTAACTGTGCCCACCAAATGGCAGATTCCAGATGCAACCATTATTACCGCTGGTGGTTATCTGCTAATATGGGCAGACAACCCTGTCCCCGCCGACAGGCGTCCTGTGGAGAGCGAAGTCGAGGGAAATACCGCTGATGCAGGGCTGCATGCGAATTTCAAACTAAGCTCAGCCGGTGAGGAGATTGGCTTGTTCGACACCAATGGCAGCACTTTAATTGATGGTATCACCTTCGGCCAGCAGACTGCTGACATTTCGTACGGCCGCTACCCGGACGCCAATGACGAGCTGCGTTTCTTTGGTACACCTACTCCGGGTGCGGAAAATAATGAAGGATACTTAGGTGCTGTAACCGATTTGGAATTCAGTCATCAACGAGGTTTTTACGATGAGCCTTTTTCCGTTACGATTACTACCGAAACAGAAGGTGCTATAATATACTATACACTTGATGGCAGTTCGCCCTACGATCTTGCGCGTAGTGTCGCCCAAGGCACATTCTATACCGGGCCGATTTCCATTAGCACAACTACATATCTGCGAGCAGTCGCAATTAAATCGGGCTTCAAACCTACTACAGTAGTAACCCATACGTATATTTTCCTCGACGATGTAATAGAGCAGCCACAATACCCTCCCGGCTTCCCTACTACTGGCTGGGGACACGCAGGTCCTGATTACCAGATGGACCCTGTTGTTACCAGCGCATACAGCAGCACAATCAAGGACGATATGAAGTCGATACCGATATTGTCTTTGGTTATGGATATTGACGACTGGTTTGGCAGTAAGGGCATCTATATCAATAAATCCCAGGATGGTACTGAGCGTGTAGTTTCGATGGAGTTTATTGACCCTAATAATGGTGACGAGTTTCAAATCAACTGCGCCATATCGATGCAGGGAGGTGTCAGTGGTGGAGGCACCAGTCTCAACAGATGGAAGGCTGATAAGCTTTCCATGAGACCCAGATTCAAAACCACTACGGATGATGGAGCTCCTACCGGCGGACCGACAAAGCTTAATTTCCAGGTCTTTCCCAATTCTCCGATTGATAGCTTCGACACCCTCGTTCTGGACGCTCGCCTGGGAAACACCTGGCCATACGGTGGCGGCACTACCGATTCCGGCACCCGACCCTGGATATCAGGCAGGTCAATCTACCAGCCGGATGTTGCTCAATATACCAGAGACCAGTTTGTAGCAGACATTCAGAACGCTTTGGGAGGCTTCGGCCATCATGGCAGGCACGTCCATCTGTATCTTAACGGCCTTTACTGGGGAATTTACAACCTTCACGAGCGGCCGGATCATCGCTTCGCTGCTGCATACTTGGGCGGCGATGCGGATGACTACGACTGCCTGAAACATAACAGTGGCATAATTATAAATGGTTCCAATACAAGCTATAATCAAATGCTCAGTATCGCCGAATCCGGCATGGCATCCAATGAGAAGTATCAGCTAATTCAGCAGTACCTCGACGTGGACAATTTCATAGATTATTTAATTCCCAACTACTACGTCGGAAATTACGACTGGGGCCATAAAAACTGGTATGCCACTCGGAATGCTAACGACCCCAACGGCCGATGGCGGTTTCATCACTGGGACGGAGAGCACATGTTGGAGAACCTCTATGAGAACGTCACCGGCAGGAACAATGTTGGCGGTCCCACACGCATTCATAACAGGCTTATGCAAAACGCTGAGTACCGCCTTTTGTTTGCCGACCACGTACACCGGCATTTCTTCAACGATGGCACTCTTATTCCTGAAGGTGCAGCGGCGTTGTACCATATCCGGCTAAACGACGTTGATCGCGCTGTCGTTGTGGAGTCTGCACGCTGGGGTGACAACCAGATAGATAGATTTGCACATATCCGTTATATGCGCGATCCTCATTGGCTCCTCGAACGTGACTGGCTGTTAGGCACCTACATTCCAAACCGAACCAACATAGTGTTGGACCAGTTCAGAAAAAAACGTTGGTATCCAAACGTGGATGCACCGGTTTTTTATATCAACAGCTCATACCAGCATGGCGGCTATATATCGCAGACTGACAGATTCTCGATGATGGCTTCACAAGGAACTATCCATTATACTCTTGACGGCTCTGACCCACGCCTGCCCAGAACATCAGGTGAGACTGTCAACAGCAGCACACTGGTGCCTGCCAGTGCTGCCAAGAAAGTGCTTGTTCCCAGCGGGCCTGTGAGTGACAACTGGAAAGACGGCCAGGCATTCAATGACAGATACTGGATAAACGGCAGCGGTGGTGTCGGCTATGAGACAGGCTCAGGCTACGAATCACTTATCAACATAGACGTCAGAGGACAAATGTACAACGGCAATACTTCATGTTACATCCGCATTCCATTTAACATCACAGAAAATCCTGATAGCTTTAACTTCCTGACGCTAAATATGCAGTATGACGATGGATTTATCGCATACATCAACGGCACCGAGGTACAGCGGACGCTCTTTACCGGAACGCCGGCTTGGAACTCCCAGGCTGATGACAACCATGAGGCTGAAGGTGCTGAGGCTTTCGACATATCTGGTCATATCAACATCCTGCGACAAGGTTACAACATCCTGGCTATTCACGGCCTGAACAACTCTGCCACCAGCTCCGATCTTTTAGTTTCTGTTGAGTTAATTGCCGGCCAAAGAAGCTCACCCGCCGGCAGCGGACTTTCACCTGCTGCTGTTAGATATACAGAGCCAATAACTTTGACTAAGAGCACACACGTAAAGTCACGGGTGCTGGATGGAAGCAACTGGAGCGCCCTTAACGAAGCGACCTTTGCTCTCGGCCCGGTGGCAGAGAACCTGCGTATTACAGAGATTATGTATAATCCTTTCGACTTCGCTCAAGACAGGCCTAACACCGATCCTAACGTGGAGTATGTCGAGCTTACGAACATAGGTGCAGAGACCATTAATCTGAATTTAGTAAAGTTCACTAATGGAATAGACTTTATCTTCGGCGATTCAGAACTTGCCCCTCAGCAATATATCCTTGTAGTCAGAGACATAAATGCCTTTCAAGTTAGGTACGGCTCAGACCTGAGCATTGCAGGTCAATACACAGGTTCTCTGAATAATGCGGGAGAAAGAATAGAGCTACAAGATGCCATCGGCCAGACTATCTTGGACTTTAGCTACAGCGATAACTGGTACGGTATTACCGATGGTGAAGGCTTTTCTCTAACTATAATAGACCCGGCCAGCTCCGATCCTAATAGTTGGAGTCAGAAGGACGCCTGGCGGCCAAGCGCATATATAAATGGCTCGCCCGGCTGGGACGATAGCGGCATTATTCCCAATCCGGGAACTGTTGTGATAAATGAGCTTTTGGCCAATTCTCCAGCCGGTGCTCCGGACTGGGTAGAGCTGCACAATACCACCGATGAGCCTGTCAGTATCGCCAGCTGGTTTCTAAGTGACAGCGGCTCTAATCCCACCAAATACGAGATTGCCGATGGAACTACCATAGCTGCTCACGGCTATATTGTTTTCTATGAGGATATTCACTTCGATAATACAAGCGACCCCGGCTGTCATACGGCTTTCGCTTTAAGTGATGACGGTGAGACGGTGTATCTAACCTCAGCGCATGATGGTGAATTGACGGGATACCGGCAGTCGGAGGATTTCGGCGCCTCGGCCAGCGGTGTTTCATTTGGCCGATACTACAAAAGCAGCACAGATAACTTTAACTTTGTAGCTATGAGCGAGAACACACCCGGCCTTGCCAATGCCTATCCAAAGGTAGGCCCTATTGTTATCAGCGAGATTATGTACAACCCTTCATCCGGCAATCAGAACGAAGAATATATCGAGCTGCACAATATAAGCTCAGAGGCGATTACTTTATATGATTCTGATAAAGATGTGGCGTGGGAGTTTACCGATGGTATAGGGTATATTTTTCCTTCTGATATTCCTGTTACCATACCTGCGGGAGGATATTTGTTGTTGGTGAAGGAGCCGGCTGCTTTTTCCTTGGCGTATGGTGATATGCCTGCTGGCGTTGAGGTACTGGGTCCTTACGATGGTCAGTTAAGTAATAGCGGCGAGAGGATAGAGCTTAGTATGCCGGCAGAGCCGGATGGTCCTGATAGTTGGTTTTATATTCGTATGGATCGGGTAAGTTACAGTGACGGCTCACATCCGCAGGATTGTCCCAACGGCGTGGACTTATGGCCTGTGGAGGCTGATGGTAGAGGCTTATCACTTAATCGCAGGCTGGCAGAGGAATACGGCAATGACGTAGCTAACTGGCAGGCTTTGTCTCCTTCCCCCGGCGAGAATGGTGATTGGTAATTGGTAACTGGTAACTCAGTAACCAATAACCAGTAACCAATAATGCTATTCTTCGTTCATGTATTCATAAAGCTTGGTAAGGGCATCACGGCGAATCTGACGAATCCGTTCCCGCGTCAGGCCCAATTTCTTACCTATGTCCCTCAGTGCCATCGGCTTACCCGACCCCGACGGGCCAAGACCATAATGCAGTCGCAAAACATAAGCCTCCCTTGGTTCAATCCTGCCTAATAGCCGTAAGGCCTTGGCCTGTTCCTCATCCGCTTCCAACGCGTCCTCTGGCCTGCCGGCATTTCGATCCTCTAAAGTAGCCTCTAATCCGCCAGTGGCGGAACTTTCATCAGACTCATCATCGCTTGAGGCATCGCCCACGGAACTAAGAACATCCACAATCCGATGTATAACCTTTGCCTTGCGCAGCGGCACATTCATAATATGTGCCATCTCCTCTACATCCGGTGTTCTGCCTAAGCGGCTTTCCAGCTCCGCTGCGGTATGACGCCATTGATTTATCAACGCCACCATGTAAGTAGGGATATGGATCGGGTGAACATTCTCTAATAAAGCACGCTTAATACTTTGCTTTATCCACCACGCCGCGTATGTGCTAAAGCGTACTCCACGAGAAGGGTCAAAGTAATCCACCGCCTTTATTAAGCCGAGATTGCCCTCCTCAATCAAATCCCCAAGACTCATCCCACGATTGGCGTACCTCTTAGCAATGTTAACCACCAATCTGAGATTGCTTCGCACTAACTGTTCTCTGGCCCAGGGATCGTTTTCTTCCACAATAAGTTTGCCTAAGAAATGTTCCTGCTCTTCTGTTAGCAGCGATGCTTCGTCGATCTCTTTGAGGTATTCTTTTATGGTGATATCGAATGCTATAGTTCACCCTCCGCCCAGCACAATCCACTTATGGTGGACCAGCCATAATGGGCAAATCGATTTTAGCTCTTACACTTTTTATAGGACAAGTGATTTTTCACCAGTCAAAAGACTATTGTGTTTTATCGACTAAATACGCCCATAAAATTTTCTCTATTAAGAATTTTCCCTTGTTCTTCTGCAGCGCAGCCGTGGGCTGTGTTAATTATAGTATTTGTATCACGGCTAACTTTTATAAATCATTCTGCGGTTGTGCCGGATCTCGGCGAATTCATCTCTCGAGGCCATCGAGGGCCGCCCGGTAAAGCAATAATGGTTAAACTTTTTCTATTGAGCTGCAGTAAAAGGATGTGTAAATTTTCAACTGATATGTATTTGCTTCTGCGCCGCCGATGATAGCTCACCAATCAGGTTATTTGCTTTCTTCGATGCCGGTTATTATAGCATTCAGTCCTATAAGGACTGTCTTAACGGCTGGGTCGTTGATCAGCTCGTTTCTTTTTTGGCTACCGGTCTTCGTCTGGTTTATAGCCGGTTCATCCTGGCTCTTTACGCCGGCAGCTATTTCACACTTCAATGTCACAGGCATCGAGAACCGTTCGCTCAGTAGCGCCTGGATTTGTTCCATTCGGCCATTACTTTCGCACATGCTTTTCTGCATCTTGGCTGAAGCGCCGAATTCCAGCGTAAGCACGCCGTCTTCAAGCCGACTTGGCACAGCCGAGCTTAACAGTCCTGCCGTTCCGTTGCCAAGTTTGCTGCTGATCATTTCTAAAATGTTTTGCCAATCGTTTTTTATTGATGAGATTTCCTGCGGCTCGGATAGTTTTTGTGGCTTGTAACTCGTGGCTTGTTGTTCGTGGTTTATTTTTTGTTGGGCTTCGCTTGATATCTCTGGGGTCGTGTATTTCTGAGGCTCGCTGTTGGTGTTATTTCTTACTCTTGTCGGTACTTTTTTTTTAACATTTCCGGTCGAGCGACCTTGCAATTGCAATATAAGCTGATCAACATTGAGGAAATGCTCACTTAGGGCAAGTCGCAGAAGTGCTGTCTCTAAAAGTGTTCTGGGCGTGTCACTGTTTTTTAGCATCCAGCGTAACTTTTCAAGAGCTGTGATGTTATAAACAAGTGCAGCAATATCAAATTTTCCGGCTAACTCGGCAGCACGTTTTTTCTGTTCAGCCGTTAGGATAAGAAGATTACTATCTGAGCCTGACTTCGACGAGACTTCGACGAGCTCAGCCGAGTCGCTCAGTCGAGTCGTAGATTTTATCACCATGATGTCACGCATATAGTCGATAAGCGCATCGGCGATCTGTACCTCGCTTAGTCCTGTTCCGATTAAATCTTCAGTTGCCGCCAGCGTCCCTGCTGCGTCACTATCGCCGATTTGGCCAATAAGATTATAAATTTTTTCGCTGTTTGGCTGTCCCAAGAACTCCTCGAGCAGGTCAACAGTTAAGGTTTTTGTACCGGTGCTTATAAGTCTGTCCAAAAGACTCAAGGCATCTCTCATTGAGCCGTTTGCCATCTTAGCCAAGGACAGAATAAGATCATCTTGATACTTTATTTTTTCTTGCTTGAGTATAAGCTTAAGCTGCTTGGCGATGATAACTGCACTTATATTTTTGAAATCAAATCTCTGACACCTGGATTGAATAGTGGGAATTACCTTATTCGGCTCAGTGGTTGCAAATATGAATTTGACGTGATTGGGCGGCTCCTCTAATATTTTCAGAAGCGCGTTAAACGCTTCGGTGGTGAGCATGTGCACTTCATCGATGATATATATCTTGAATCTCGAACGGGCGGGGCGAAAGATGGCATTGTCGCGAAGCTCACGAACGTTATCGACTCCGCGATTGGTAGCACCATCGATCTCGATGACATCGATATCTTCTCCGATATTTATGGCTGTACAACTATCACACTTACAGCACGGCTGTGTAGTGGGACAATCCACAGACAAACAGTTGAGCGATTTAGCCAGCACTCGTGCCATAGTAGTTTTGCCAACGCCGCGAGTGCCGGCAAAAAGATAGGCGTGTGCAACCCTTCCGGTTTTTATGGCGTTTTCGAGGGTCTTTGCAATAGGGTCTTGCCCAACGACCTCACCGAATGTTTGCGATCTATACTTTCTTGCAAGTACGGTATAAGACATCTGGTATTTATTAATAGCCTCTGTTCGTTATTTGTAGCGATTTACAACATCGCTATGATATAACGGTAATATAGCAGAACCAATTGTAATTTTCCACAAAAAGATTTTCATTTAGATTGACTACAAGCCTTCTTCTAATTGTCTTGCAATATCGATCTCTTGATTGTAAAGTTATGGCTAAATTTCTTAAAACATATTTTCTTTCAGATATTACAAGTTACAATATAGTTGCGTTGCCGATTCGGTAAGAATGTTTGACGGCAACATAATTTCTGTGCCGTAGTTATTCTTTTACATGTATTTACGGGCAGGTAGCTCAGTCGGTAGAGCAACGGACTGAAAATCCGTGTGTCGGCGGTTCAATTCCGCCCCTGCCCATTTGTAACCTAATTCAATTCAAGAGCTTATAACCACCCTCATTCTGACCTATTTCCCTGCAATATCCTGTACACCATGACTGAGATAGTTCCTGATTATTTGTTTATAACGCCCTATCCAGATAATTCCTCTTATACCAATTGTAATTAGAGTGTGTTGCCTAACAGCCCGAAACGATAACAGTTGATTCTATTCGTATCTTATGACGGTTCGGGAAACTAACCGAATGGGAAATTATCTTAAAAATGCCTGTTAATACCAATCCCCCAAAAATATGTGCGCTGCTGCCGGGCAATCTACAAATCCCGCTCCGCCGAATTAGCTACGCAAAGACGTGTAAGTTGGTTGGCTAACTATAAGCTATCTCTGATCTTGTAATAAACGAATAAGACGCATTTATTTTGTACGAACTATATAATCCTATGTTGGGTCTCTGTCGTGCTATAGCTAAGCGCAAAGCGAACGGACTGTGACACAAAAAAAGCCCCGCTGTTAGTGGGGCTAAGATTTTTAGCTAAAGGAAATTATGTTTATTACTAATCTTCGGGGAGCTTCAGTTCTATGAAACGTTTTCGCTGTCCATCGTTGACTAATAGTATGACTCTGCCTTTTTCCTTAGCTTTTTCCATCGCATCGCTAAAATCTCTGGTGTTTTTCACAGGCTTTAGGTTTATTTCTATGATTAGCATTCCGGTACTGAGTCCGTCCCGAGCGGCTTGCGAGCCGGGCTCGACGCTGCTGATGATAACGCCAGTCTGGCCTTGAAAGCCGTAACGCTCAGCTAATTCTTCGGTTAGGTTCTGCACAGAAAAGCCCAATTTATCGATCCGCCCGGGCTGGGAAATTTTCCTAAGCTCATCTAATGGTGGGCGTTTGTCAAGTTGGGCGGTAAGAGTCTTGCGGTTACCGTCACGCCATACGACTATTTCAATCTCCTTACCCGGCTTTAACATTGCGACATTGCGGCGAAACTTGTTCTCCGATTCTACCGGCTTGCCGTTAAACTCCAGAATGACGTCATTATGCTTCAATCCAGCTTTGTCGGCAGCCGAGCCCTCCGTAATCTCAGAAATGATAACACCTTTGGCATCCTTTAAGCCAAGCAGTTCAGCCATTGATGAGGTTAGGTCCGAGGGCAATAGTCCAAGATAGCCTCGCTCCACGCTTCCACTTTTGATAAGTTGAGGATAGATCGCTTTAGCCATATTTATAGGGATGGCAAAACCAATTCCTATATTACCAGTCGTACCAAGAATAGCTGTGCTGATTCCAACAACCTTGCCGTCAAGATTCAGCAGAGGGCCGCCAGAATTGCCGAAGTTTATGGCCGCATCGGTCTGAATAAAGTCTTCATACGTGGCTAAGCCGACATCGCTGCGGCCTTTGGCGCTTACAATACCTGCTGTTACGGTCTGGCTCAGGCCGAACGGATTGCCGATGGCAAGGACCCATTCTCCCACCTCGAGCTTGTCAGAGTCAGCTAATTCGAGGTAGGGCAGGTTCTCAGCATCGATTTTTACAACGGCTACATCAGATTCGGGGTCTGCTCCTTTAATCTCGGCGGTAAACTTTCGTCCGTCTGCCAGCTCTATCTCTACTTTTTCAGCTTCACCGACCATATGATTATTGGTGAGGATATAGCCGTCGGCAGAAATAATAAAGCCGGAGCCCTGCGATGTCTGGGGAATTCGGTATTCACGCCGCGGTGCCTCTTGACGAGGTGAAGGTGAACGACGGAAAAAGTAATCAAAAAAATCATCACTAAAAGGGTCGAACTGGTCACCAAACGGCCGCTGCCGCATTGAGTATTGCCGTGTGACGGTTTTTTCAGCCTTGAGCCCGACCACAGCCGGCGAAGCCTTCTGGGCAATATCCGCAAAGGCTTTGCCCATCCGGCGTAGAGTATCAATGCTGTTTGTATCCGCCGTAAGGTCGCTGGGATGGCTGGCGCCACGTCCTTTGGGCTGTGCAAATGCCGACAAAGGAATGGCAAAAAGTAAAAGTATAATAACAGTTGAAATGATAAAACAAGTCTTTTTGTGTTTGAATGCGAATGTCTCCATGTTCAGCCTCCTAATTCTTTAGACGATCATCCAGACCAGCAAACCAGCTAAAATTAAAACAATAGAATCGATCTATTGATATAAAAATTTTACGATTTTATTGACAATAAGTTCGCTGCGTCAAAGGTTTTTCTCGAAACGTGCCAAAAAGTGCAGAAATAAAAGTCCGTGGCCAGGATATTCAAGACCTTATGCTGATACTTTGTAAAAGGTTGGATGATTACTTTACATACGTTATACTTTGTTGTCTGCAAAGGGCATTTGTATTTTACAGCATACATTTCTTTCATATTTAACCGCTAAATGGACGTGTGTCGAAACAACCTACTCAAAAGACGAGTAAAATAACCTGAAGACTCTATGTAGCGTTGGCCTACTGTTCTCTGTTCTCTAAATCAATAGTGATGTTTATACTAATCAACATCAAGCCTAATCAACACTAATTTAAGCCTTTAATAGAGCGCAAATGAGTCGGCTAAATTGGAAATGTTGGTTTTTTGCAACGTAGGCTTTTAACCCGCATAAAAGTCCCATTTCGAAATATCAAGACAAAAGTTACTATTAATTGACCAAGTCTGTTTTGTTAGCTATTACCTTGGGGTAAACAGTAAAATCAGATAAAAAAAAAATTTTACATTTATAGGTATGAATTTTGCTTATTTTTTGTTTATATTGGCTTTGGTGATGATAAGTGTGAATACTTCCGGAAGGAGGCTGTGATGGATGATACGAGATTAGAAGACAGGCTCAACGAATTGCTCAAGGAATTTGGAGATGCATCCGACTTGCGAGCCAGTAAATTAGCTAAGCTTGCAAAACAGGCACAAGCCAATCGAAAGCAGCTCGAGAACAGCATCAACCGACTACAAGATTTGCTGGATTATCTGCGGGTATGCATTAAGTATCAGGCTTTTGACCTTGAGGCAACTCGCAGGGAAAACCAATATCTTAGAAAATTGCTTGAGCAAGACAACCATTAGTACCAAAAGCGTAAAATAGACAAGTACCGACAATAAAGCCCCAAAGTCGAAATAGTCCGGATAAATGCCGGGCCAAACAAAATTAATTAATTAAAAAAACCTTCTGAGAACAAGCCGTCCATACATTGGTCGGCCATCTGACAGAGCCCACCTAATTCTGTAGCTTATGATAAACATAGTCCATACCAAATATTTCCACCAAAAAGGATTCTAAGTGTTTGATTAAAAACGTTGCCGCAGAACAGGTTCTTTCTGCGTCTAAAATGTATGTATCTGGCTTCAATGGGAAAGTCTGCCGTATTTTCTGCCGATAAAAATTAAATCGAACAAAAGCTTTTTACCTAAAAACCGAACATTTGTTGGTTTTCAACTATATAGATTAATGAATATTAATGATATGAAAATAGCATTGAAACCGCGCTTGTGGTTTGACAAAGAGGGCTGGGATGTTATATTGTACATTTGGCGATTGTGTTTGCGCGGATAAATTCGATCACATTATAGCCCTTTCGGGAAAATAAGTTTTGGGGTAGACCCCGTTAGAAATTCAATCAAAACGGGGTAAACCTTATGATATAAATATAAAACGGGGTAGAAAATGTTTGAGCGTTTTACAGACCGTGCACGTAAGGTTATGGCGCTGGCAAATCAGGAAGCACAGCGGTTTAACCATGAATACATCGGAACTGAACATATTCTGTTAGGATTAGTTAAAGAAGGCAGCGGTGTCGGTGCTACGGTTCTAAAGAACCTGGATGTCGATATAAAAAAGCTTCGGCTGGAGGTAGAAAAATTGGTCAAGAGTGGCCCGGATATGGTTACTATGGGTAAACTGCCTCAGACGCCGAGAGCTAAGAAGGTTATTGAGTATGCAATCGAAGAAGCCAGGGCACTGAACCATAACTACGTTGGGACCGAACATATTCTGCTCGGTTTGCTTCGGGAGACCGAAGGAATAGCTGCACAGGTTCTTATGAGCCTTGGCTTAAAGCTGGAGGATCTGCGTCAGGAGGTGTTGAATCTACTCGGTGCGGGAGTGGACGACGGACCCAGCGGACTCGGAATGAAGATGGGCCCGGCGATAGGCAGAAAGCCAAAGAGCAAGACCCCAGCATTAGACAGTTTTGGTAGAGACCTTACAGAATTAGCATCCAATGGCGAGCTCGACCCGGTAATCGGCAGAAAAAGAGAGATTGAGCGATTGATACAGATACTTTGCAGACGCACGAAAAATAATCCTGTTCTGTTAGGAGAAGCAGGAGTTGGTAAGACCGCTATTGTGGAGGGACTAAGTCAGCAGATAGTAAACAAGCAAGTACCGGAACTGCTCAAAGACAAGAGAATCGTGGTTCTGGATTTGGCGATGATGGTGGCCGGCACAAAATATCGTGGCCAATTTGAAGAACGAATAAAGGCTGTGATTAACGAGGTCAAACGGGCCGCCAATGTTGTCTTATTCATTGATGAGCTTCATACTTTGGTAGGAGCCGGCGGGGCTGAGGGTGCTATCGATGCTTCAAACGTGCTCAAGCCGGCCCTTGCCCGTGGAGAAGTACAATGTATCGGAGCTACTACTTTGGATGAGTATAGAAAGTACATTGAGAAAGACGGTGCTCTTGAGCGACGATTTCAAACGATAATCGTTGAACCACCTTCAAAGGATGAGACCCTCGAAATACTCAGAGGCCTTCAGGACCGCTATGAAGCACACCACAGAGTTCGATTCACAGATGAGGCACTTTTCCAGGCGGTAGAGCTGTCCACCAGATATATCACCGGTAGGTGTCTGCCGGATAAGGCGATAGATGTAATAGACGAATCCGGTGCAAGAGTTCGGCTTAAAAATATGACTATTCCGCCGAACCTGACAGAGATCGGAGAGAGGATTGAAAAACTGCAACGGGAAAAAGATGATGCGGTCAGAAACGCCGACTATGAGCGGGCAGCGACTTTAAGGGACGAGGCACAGAAAATGCTTGATGAGAAAACTCACCTGCAGAAGAAGTGGTACGAGGAAAATAAAGAGGCGACCGGCGTAGTGGATACCGAAGTAATTGCTGAGGTTGTCAGCAATATGACCGGTGTGCCGCTGACGAAATTAGAGAAAAAAGAAACTCAGAGGTTGTTGGAGCTCGAAGCTGAGCTGCATAAGACGGTTGTTTCACAGGATGAGGCAATCAACGTTGTAGCCAAAGCGGTAAGACGATCCAGAAGTGGTATGAAGGACCCGAATCGTCCTATGGGCTGCTTCATACTCCTGGGGCCCAGCGGTGTCGGAAAGACGCTGCTTGCTCAGGCTCTGGCGGAGTTTTTGTTTAGCGACAGGAATTCGCTTATCCGATTGGACATGAGCGAATTTATGGAGAAGCACAATGTAAGCCGATTGGTAGGTGCTCCTCCGGGATATGTGGGCTACGAAGAAGGTGGACAGTTGACTGAAAGAGTCAGACGTCGGCCATACGCGGTACTGCTGCTGGACGAAATAGAAAAGGCGCATCCGGACGTCTATAACATGCTTCTGCAGATTATGGATGAGGGCAGACTGACCGACAGCTTCGGAAGAAGCGTTGATTTCAAAAACATCATTCTAATTATGACCAGCAACATCGGTGCCGAGCTGATTAAAAACCAGGCAGGTTTCGGATTTGGTAAAAAGACACCTGAGTCCAATTATGAAAAGATGAAAGACACTCTTCAAAAAGAAGTTGAGCATCACTTTAGGCCTGAGTTCTTAAACCGTGTTGATGACGTGATAGTCTTCAAGGCATTGACGAGAGAAGACCTGCAAACTATCGTTGATTACGAGCTTGTGAAGGTTTTCAAGCGGCTGACCGAGCACGGCTTGAAGCTGGAGCTTAGTGAGCAGTCCAAGGAGTTTCTCATCGACAAAGGATACAATCCCGAATTCGGGGCCAGACCTCTGCGAAGAGCAATCGAGCATTACATAGAAGACCCGCTTTCCGAATTCGTACTGGCTGGCAAATTCAAAGGCAAAAACCTTATCAAAATCGACGTGCAGGATGAGGAGAACTTGAAGTTTACAGGCTTTGAGGTGAAAGAACCCGAAAAAAGTGTAGTCCCAAAGCATAGCCCATAGCACCTCCATATCCTTCGGCGGCGAAACCCTAAAGCAATGATTCGCCTACGTCAAGACTTCAGTGGATATCCTTCTTAGCATTTCCATCCTTTTTAGCAGTAGTCCTACTACTGCGTAGGATAGGCAGTGCAGTATGGGGCTTGCTCCACCTCCGAAAGTCAATTCTATATAATTACATCTGTTGTTATCTCAAAATGGTTGCATCCGGAATATTGCCGTCTTTGAAGTGTTTGTCTAACCAGCCGCATTTAATATCTTTACGACAGTCGAAATATCTGACATACGGTTTGATATCAAGAACCGGCGTCTGGTCTAATACGTCCACCTCAGTAAAATACAACCTATTTGCCTCCGTCTTTTTGAGTTTCACAATTGAGAGTCCTATGTGATTAGGTCGATGTGGACTCCTTATCGCAAATATCCCGTGCCTGTTTTGCTCCAAGAACGGCTGGCCTTCGATATCTTCTCTCTGCGACCGGTGAAAATAGTATAATATTATCGCGTGGCTGAATCCATCCAAGTCTTTTAAGCCGACGGCATATTTTTCTTCCAATTCAATGTACGCATCCACCTCACTGTTGAAAGTCCCTTGTATAGGGATATTACTGCTTTCTTTATACGGCGAATATATCTTCCCAATAGGACGCATTATTATTTTCTGCATGGCTTCACCCCGTTAGAAACTTTTCTGTATCGTTCACCCCGTTTTACACCGATTGGATTTCTAACGGGGTTCGCTCCTTTTTGAAATACTCTATTTGACATTCTATCCTTTCTTTAGTATTATCCCCAGTCCTTTAATTCTTTGCAATCTTATATATGTGCTTGAAGTGTCGAGTAACGAGTATGGAAATTAAGCCTTTCAAAGGATTTATGTTCGATCCAAAGGTGGTCGGCGATGTTGGTAGCTGCATCGCACCTCCTTTTGACGTAATCGGGCAAGCCTTACAGCAAAAGCTCTATGAAAAAAGCGAATATAATATTGCTCGCATAACCAAAGGCAAAACAAGCTCATCCGACAACGAAAACGACAATCAATATACAAGAGCCGCTGATTATCTGAATCGCTGGATTAAAACCGGCGTCCTGAAACAGGATGCAGAGGAAGCTATCTACGCTTATGTGCAGGATTTCCAAATAGCCGATACGACCTACCAACGTTTAAGCTTCGTTGCTCTGACTAAGCTGGAGGAGTTCGGCGAAAAAGTTCGGCCTCATGAAGATATCTTCGAGAAGCCAATGACGGACAGACTCAATCTCAAGAGAGCAACTGTTGCCAGGTTTGGCCTGGTGTTTATGCTTTACGAAGATAAACAAAAAATTGCAGAGAAGATTATTGAAAGCTCAATCGCACAGAAACCGCTTGCCGACTTTACATTTGAGGACATTCGTCAACGTCTTTTTGCAATAGCTGATCCGGCTGATATAGATGCGATAGTAAAAATGATGAGTGATAAAAGCTGCATTATAGCTGACGGCCATCACCGTTATACGACGGGCCTTACCTATTCCAAGGAAAGCTCCAACCCGGTAGCTAAGTATCAAATGTTATCCTTTACCAACACCTGTCAGGATGGCTTAAAACTATTAGCTACGCATCGGCTTGTCGGCAATCTCGAGAGCTTCAAGCTTGAAAAATTTATCGACGACCTCAAAGAAAACTTTGAGGTCAAGGAGATGTCGTTTGATTCTATCGACGATAATGCCGACGTAAAACAGAATCGTCAAGATACCTTACAGCAGATAATTGCAAAAATGGAGGCTGAGTACAACGCCAGAAGTAACGCTTTCGGTATTTACGGCAGCAATAATGCTTTTTACGTGGCTGTCTTAAAAAACAAACGAGCTATGGCCTTGTCTGCGCCGGATAAAAGTGACGCTTGGAAGTCACTCGATGTAGCTGTTTTGCATAAGCTTGTCCTGGAAAAACTTTTAGGCATCGACGAACAAAAATTAACCAAGGATGGAAATGTTGAATTTGTAAAAGGTGTCCCTAATGCCATTGATGACTCAATTCGCCTGGTGGATAACGGACAAAAACAAGTGCTCTTTTTCTTGAATCCGGTAAAGATGCAGCAGCTGGAAAAAGTTACAGCAGCCGGTGAAAGGATGCCTCAAAAATCGACTTATTTTTTTCCGAAAATGTACTCAGGCTTAGTTATTCAAAAACTATAAATTATTGGAGACACAAGATATGGTAGATTGGAAGAATCCGCCCAGATTATTTATCCCCGGCCCGGTAAAAGTTAATGAGGATGTCTTGCAGCAGCTTGCACGACCGACATTGGGACATCGCGGCAAAGAATTCTCTCAACTACACGCTGACACAATCGAGATGTTGAAAAAGGTCCTTTTCACCGAGCAGAACGTCTTTCTGTTTACATCCTCTGGCTCCGGTGGTTGGGAGGCATCGATACGCAATTGTGTGGATTTTAATGAGGCGGTTCTGTGCACATGTTGCGGTGCCTTCAGTGATAAATGGGCGGATGTGGTTAAAAACTGCGGCAGGAACGTTGAAGTGATGAAGGTCGATTGGGGACAGCCCACTTTGCCTGAGATGATCGACGAGAAACTTGCTACCGGCAAGTTCTCCGCTATTACCCTTATCCATAACGAGACCAGCACAGGCCTAACCAATCCCGTCATAGAAATCAGCCAAATGATGAAGGAAAAATATCCTGATGTGTTAGTTTTTGTTGACTCGGTCAGCGGCATGGTGGGACTTCCTTTGAAATTCGACGAGCTTGGCTGGGATGTAGCTTTCGCCTCGGTACAGAAGGCCTTTGCTATCCCGCCGGGACTGACGGTAGTTGCCGTCAGCAACCGTGCCTTAGAAAAGAGCAAAAGTATCTCTGGACGTGGCTATTACTTTGACTTCCAGCAATTTGCAAAAAGAGACGAGATAAATCAAACGCCGACCACGCCGGCCATTCCTCACATTATGGCCCTTAACTACCAGTGCCAAAAGCTGCTGAAAGAAGGTATGGAAAATGTCTGGCAAAGACACCGGCAAATGGGCGATTTTGTAAGAAGCTGGGCCAAGGAAAATTTCAACCTGTTCTGCGACGAGAAATTCACTTCAAATACTTTAACCACGGTTAAAAATACTCGTACTATAAACGTTGCTGAAACTATCAAGGCCATTCAGCAAAAGCACAATACCATTTTTGGTAACGGCTATGGCAAGCTTAAAGAGCAGACATTTCGAATCGCTCACATGGGCGATATTACGCTCGACGACTTAAAGGAGCTTCTCGGCTGGATCGACGAAGAAATCAAACAAGAAGAAATCAAACAAAATGTTTAGCCCCCAGGCCTGCCCTGGGGGTCGTATCTGGGGGCTTTTTTATTTTAAACTGTTAGTTTTGCTTTGGCACTTCACGGAATTACGGCTCGGTTAGAAATATGAACGTCGGTAATATGACCGGAGAAGAAACTACTCGCCTGCTTATCCATCCCACAGCCAATGTGCAGACCTCCTTCGCAATCCGCCAGTTGTACGTCGTACTCAACCCAAGCTTACCGGGGTCACAGCTCTCATCACCAGGGGCCTTGGTCGCCTTGTACTCAGGTGAGGTTTTCGTGGCATTCTCGACGGCATCTGCATCCGCGCCGAAGTACACCTCGTGTGAAGCGGCAACAGCTCCCGCATTCCAGCCAGGCTCTATGCTCAGCATGGACGCAATCAAAAATAATCAGGGCCTATACCGAATCAATCAATATAGGCCCTAAAACGATGTAAAAGTTTAACTTCTTGATTCCCTTCGGACAGGCTCAGGACGGGACAATACCGTCCTGATTTATGTCTTTCTCTTCAACAAAAAACGGTCGATGTTAATTACCTGCAAGGTAGAGAATCTCATTCTTTGACAAAGCTCGGTTGTAAATCATCAGATCGTCGATAAGGCCGTCCCAGTAGCGTCCGGGCGAATCCGGATTATCGCCAATGAGCATATTCGCATTATTGATACCTATCGGCTCAGTAGTGGCAGCGCTCACGTCAAGATCACCGTCCAGATATACCATGATGTTTGCACCATCAAACACGCCTGCTGCGTGGTGCCATTCATCATAGCCAACCGCTGTAACTCCATCCAAGGAAGCGGTATCAGGGGCACTCCAGATAGTGATGCCAAAGTGGAACCTCGGATCCCAGCTCGCGTTACCAAGCCTCCAGGCGTATTCACCCTTAGCAGCGATAGCGGCCCACTGATTGGCGATCGACCTGATGGTTACCCATGCCGAGACCGTAATCTCGTTGGTGGTAACATCGAAGAGCGGGTCATAGCCGCAATCAACGTAGTCGCCATTACCGTCAAGGTCCAGCGCCATACCATCGTGTCCTGCGACGAAGTTCGGATCGCCGTAAATAGTACCATTAAACACGTTGCCGGAGCAGTCATTCACGCTGTTCTCCATTGCATAGTAGGCTATCAGACCACCGGTGCCGGGATCAACCGGAATTGCCTTTTGGGGACCCGCCGCGTAATTGGCTGCAACCTGGCCCGTAGAGAGAGCCTTGTTGTAGATATTGAACTCCTCAATCGACCCAATCCATTCCGGATCTGCATCATAGCCGCCCTTTGCAAGATAAGCAAAGTTCTGGCTGATACCACTGATACTGTTGTGAGGATCCAGAGGGGTGCTGGCGCACAGTACGCCGTCAATGTACAAGGTTATGTCCGTGTTATCAATGGTACTCACCATGTGATGCAGGATGCCATCATCGTATTCAGGACCATCGGCACCGGATTCAGCATTATAGGGAGCTGATGTGTTACCGATTGAGATAGCGGCACGACTCTTGTCGTCCTCCCTGGCTGATGTCATAAAGAAGCCGTTAGAGCCGAGGCCATTGACTGAATCACCGAAATAAGCCAGCATAGTGTAGCCCGTGTTGGCTCCGGCAGTCGGGGTATACCACGCTTCGATCGTAACCTCGTTGAAGGTGTTCATCGCAATGACGTTACCGGGCATCTCCATCCATTGATCTTGAGCAGACGTTACGAGGGCTCCACTGACAACGGCCGCACCACCAACCAATGTGCCATCGGCGGAGCCGATACTATCATTGGCCGTGCCGTCCCCGAACGTGTACGAGTGAATCGGAGTCGCCTTCGCTGCGTCTGTGGCCTGTACAGCCGCCAGCGCATCCACTTTGCCTGCCCCAAACATATTATCGGCAAGGCCAGTGCCTGTGAATCCATCAGAACGAGCCGTTGACTGCAGGATGTTTACAACCTGGTCGTAATCCAGATTTGGGTTAACCTCCAGCATGAGCGCTACGATTCCTGTGACATGCGGGGCCGACATGCTGGTTCCCTCCATGAGCCGATAGTCCCCGCCCTGGACAACATACGAGCGATTATATCCGATACCCTCATTCAAATGTGAAGAAAGAGCCGATGCGATGCGCTCTCCGGGTGCGGAAATATCAGGGGCGATGCGTTTATCTCTTGTAGGTCCTTTGCTGCTGAATATAGACAGCGCCCCAATCAGAGGATTCTCCGATAAAAGACCCTGCCATTGGTGTGCAGTACCGTCGACATCTATCCATGAGTTTTTGGTTACATACGATCCAACGGAGATAACCTTTTTGGCCGAGGCAGGTGATCCGATCGTGCAACTGCTGTCTACAGGCAGGCTTGTTACGCCTGAAAAGCTGTAACCGCGAAGGAATGCGTCCCCATCGAGCTGTGGCCACATGTGCACTTCACCGGACGCCTGTGCTTTAAAGGCCACGAGCCAAGCGGTTTGTCCGATGTCAACAGTAGGATCGCCGTTGTTCATGATCTGTAAAAAAATTCTCCCATCACCATTTCTTGGATCATTTATTGTCATCGCATCAATGTAGACACGTCCAAGCACTACTCCATTAGAATCGCGCACTAGCGGCGGCCAAATTATCCAGCCGACAGGATACCATCCGGTTGATGCCTGCTTAACGAACTGATTCTGTATATATTTGTAGGCAACAACATTCACATCGCTGATCACACCTCGATCATACCATATATTGACCTTTGTCTCTGTAGGATCTTTTGCAGCTAAAAGCACTGATCCATAGGTTGTATTGGGAACAACGGCTCCTCCTGCATGGACTGCTGAATAGGAGTTAGTCCAACCTGCATTACCGGCAGAGGCAACAATAATCTTTCCCGGACCTGTGCGATTAGACAGGTCCTGCTCATATAAGGAGCTGCCGTCATGGGGGCCTTTGTGTCTACCAAAACTCAGATTGACCACTGCAGGTTTGCCCAATGCCTGTGCTTTCCTGAAGATATATTCACAGGCGTCGGTTGTATCGGCTGTATCAAAACCGCCCGAGCTGCTGGCGTTACGTATTCCTTTTACGAAAATGATGTCTGCCCTGGGAGCAATACCGCGATATATCGGATTGCCTTTCCCTCCGCCGGCGGCCGTGCCGGTTACATGAGTGCCGTGACCTTCAGCACCATCTGCATCACGCTGGGTAACGCTGCCGGGGTTGGCATCGATCTGGCTTTTTGTCCATTCATTTTGTCCGCCGCCCTGGGTATATTCCAATAGATATTGAATACGTGTTCCGCCCGAATCGCTGAAATCTGCGTGAGTAAAATCAATGCCGGAATCGACAACGCCCACTACAACACCTTCACCTTCATACGGTTGGGGCAGGTTGATTCCCTGATGCACTTGATCTGCCTGAATCTCGGGACGACTTGCGTCCATGTGTAACGATTGTATTGTACTTGTCTCCACAAAACGAACATACGGTTGTTGGGCCAATAGGGGGAGCGATTCAACAGGTAACCGTGCCACCACAATATCTTTAACCTGCGTTCTGCGCTCAACACCAATTTCATCCAGGAGCTGTGCATTTTCCGGGTCATCCAGAAGGATAAAGACATTGACCAGCCATTGGTCCTCGTCTTCGTCGTAGTAGAAGGAGATGAAATCGTATAATGATACAAATTGTTCACTCTCAGGATTCTCGAAGCTTGATATTAAGAGTCGAGCCTCGGCATCCAATTTCAGCTCCCATGCCGGGCCGGTCGGCTCCGGTGCAGACACGGCCTCGTAGCCGATGCCGTCGTACCAGGTGCGAGCTGCACTGTTAAGATGTACCGGGTCGTCGTCGATATAGACGTTGATTGCCGTAGTAAGCCCCGTGGTGCCGAGATATACCTGCCACAAAGTTCTATTGTCCTCGGTCAACATCGGCACAGGCTCGGCAAAGTCATCGCCGTCGGCCACAGTCGCCTCCGAGCCGGGGTCATTGGCGATGAAAAGCGGTAAGTCACCCTCGCTGTCCGTCAACGAAGCCTGTATGCGCCACTGATCTCCGTCGGCCCAGAAGTAGGCGTACACGTTGTAGTCGCCCTCCGGCACCTCGACCAACGTTACCAGCCGCGGACAATCTTCCGTATTGCCGTCGCCCGCCCAGTCACCACCAGACTCAAATATGGTACCTGAATTTGCAAATGCTCGCCAGCGCCAAAGACCATCGGCGCCGCTGCCACCGGTACCCACATCAACTGCCATAAAAAATTCGCCCGTGGCCAATGTGGTGTTGCCCACCTCACCATCAGCCGCATCGACATAGACGATTTCCGGGCCGGCTAAAATTTCACTTACCTGAAACTGGACTATCTCCGTCACAGATTTACCGTCACCAGTAGCTATAAACTGAAATAGCACAACAGTATCTCCGGTAAATTGGCCAATATTGTAGGACGTGGTTTCCCCGCAATTTAGTACAACACCATCCAGACAGTGCCACTCAATATTAGGATCTATAAAGAGAGTTTCATTAAGTTCCTCCAAGGGACGCAGCACATCCGTTGTAGTGTAGTAGACCTGCGTTATATAGATCGGTCCCATCGGATCTCTCGGGCCTTCATCTATTTGTAAGGGGTATCCACTCACTTCCCATCTTTGCCAGTTGTTGGACATGTTAAAATTCAGGTTACCATTATCATCAATGATCCCATTAGTTGACACTGCGGGTCCAGCATCACCAAGGAATAATGCGTTCTTATCTGTCCAATAAGCATTAAGTACCGTTATATGTTTTCCATGAGGGTGAACGTTAAAGCATGCCCATGTAGAATCATTGGGTTCGACTTGGCCGTTGGACCAGTGGATAACTGTACATTGCCCTTCTGGGTGAGTCACTTCGTAGTCTTTGAACTTTGCCCCCCCTGTATCTGTGGACGTTATTGCTTTTTTTACGTTAATGTCTCCTTTGAGTATCTTTGTCAAGTCAAAGGCCGTCTGGTCCATGTTGTTTTTGTATTTTTGTTGGCAATCCCATGCGAGCGCCTTAGAGCTGCAACTAATGATTATCCCAATGATAATCACAACTAATATAAAACCTTTAATCTGTCGTAACATAATTATACACCTCCTTTTTTGCCCATTATTTGGCATTTTTGCAATTTGTAGTTACACAAACAAATAGATCAATTTCTTAAATATAATATTCCTCCATGAAACAATAAGTGAAAGATATATATGTTTTGGCCACACACCAAAACACCCATTGCCTTCGACGAGCATTCGGACTTTTAACTTTGGCGATGCTCGTCTCCGACAACCTCCATGAAAAATACAAGAAGACCTTACACCCTCCCGACTCCGCCTCGGCTTCGCCGGGCAAGCATCCAATTTGACCCTGGAAAATACAACGTTTTAGGGTCTGGTTTTCCACCTCCTTCCTTAGAAGCCATATATAGCTTCCACCTGAAGTGTAGATACACTTCCTCGGCAGAATAGAAATTACCTTCCTTCAGCGGACTCACTTGAGCCGCTACCTTGTACTCATCACTCAATTAGTGCCCAATAATTGAAATGATACTTCTGTTGTTAGTTCGCACGATAAGCCTGCTCGGATATAAATAGAATTTGTCTGTGCTTAAAGACATGAAACATTTCACAATATGCTCCGTATTACAGCTTCACCCGATACCTCCCGATTTATGCCTGCCAAACGGGCGGTATTTATCCAATGGTTGTACCCGCAGTGATGATCTTTCAATATACCACATACCGAGATACATTTCAAGTTTTTTTGTGTCACTTTATCTGTCCCCGGTTCTGGATCGGGATTATGTGCGGACCTGCTTTGCAGGACTATTTTAAATAGACCCCTCGGCTGCGCTCGGGGCGACGAGAGTGTAGCTGGGCTGCGCTCGGGGCGACGAGAGTATTATCCGGCCGCTATGCACAAATTACGAGGTCATGTGATAGCTGAATTCGAGGACGTTGGGCGCAACCAGCTTCTTGTAATCGGCCATGCTCATCCGTATAGCTTTTTCATGCGAGCCGGCCTGGAATATGATATGGTCGTCCTGCTCCATAGCCTTATCTATGATCGTGGCCATATCATACAAATTGCCAAAAGGCGGCTCTGCTCCCAAATCGCAGTCGGGCAAGAGCTTTGCCATCTGGTCTTCTCCGACCAGCTCAACTGATTTGGCACCCAACTGGCTCTTTAACTTACGCAGATCAATTTTATAACACGCTGAGAGAACGCACATTATGTTCTTACCATCAGCTTCGACGACCACCGGCTTGGCTACGTATCTACCCGGCTCATGCTCCTCCGCCGCCATGTGTTGTGCGGTAAAGGCCGGCTTGTGTTCGGTAACTTCGTAGCTGACGCCCTCTTTATCCAAAAATTCTATAACTCGCATCTTCTATCTCCTAACAAATCCCCAAAATCATCCGCGAAAATCTCAAACCTAATTGTATTTACCCGTGAAGATTCACTCTGTCAATTGCCAATATAAAAATCGACAGGTCGGCTCCCGGATACCCTCAGATAAATCAAGACACTAAATTTTTTGGCATTGGCATCAGTCTTGCACCCAGGTTATACTCTCAAACATTATGTTTGAGAAAATCCTGTCTTTTTATACAAAGAACTTTGCTGTTTGGGTAATAATCTTTGGCGTGTTAGCGTACTTGTTTCCACAGCCTTTCGCGATTTTAAAGCCCGGATATGATTGGTTCTTTGCTTTAACTATGTTCGGCATCGGCGCGGTGCTAAACATCGAAGACTTCCGGCGCATCGCAGCTAAGCCGAGCATCGTACTGATAGGAAGCTGTGCACAGTTTACTATTATGCCGTTAGGAGCTTTTGCACTGGCGAATATATTTAATTTGCCGCCGGAGGTGGCTGTCGGATTGATACTGACCGGCTCGGCGCCGGGTGCGATGGCAAGTAACGTGATGAGCTATATCGCCAAAGCCGACACGGCTTATTCGGTTTCACTAACGACCGTTTCTACATTGCTGTGTCCGGTGCTGACGCCTGGACTGACACTTATTTTAGCACACTCTCGGCTCGAAGTTCCTTTCTGGCAGATGATGTTGAGTGTCATCAATATGGTGGTAGTACCACTATTTATTGGATTTGGAGTGAGACATTTCTTCAAAGAAAGAGTTGAAAAAGTGTTGGCGGTATTTCCGGCGATATCGGTTACATTTATTATATTTATCTGCTCATTAGTGATAGCACTTAACAAGGATCGGCTGGGTCAGGTGACGGGGCTGGTTTTGACGGCTGCGGTTATATTAAATATCTATGGGATGTTGGCCGGCTATGGTATTGGCACGGCTTTTCGGATGGTACCGATCAGAAGACGTACTCTGTCGATTGAGATCGGGATGCAAAACGCTGGATTAGGAACAGCCCTGGCATTGAAGCATTTTGGCGAAGAAGCAGCTTTGCCGGCAGCAGCCTTCGTTTTTATCTGCATTATCACAGCATCCGTTATGGCGAGATTTTGGCAAAGAGAACACGCCGAATAAATCGGCAGGTTAAATATTTTTTCAGATTGTTTCTTAATGGTGTTGAATTTAATGACGAAAAATCTATAATATAAGGGTTGTACGTTTAGTGGGCAGTCGTTGCTTGGCTGCCCTTTGAGCTATATATGTGTGTCTCGATTGTGAAAGGGTCCACGCTTTGACTTCGACGAGCTCGGTCGAGTCGCGGGAATTCAAAGGTAATTGAGGAGATTTTTATATGGGTCCAAATTTGGCCATAGCGGGAGTGACGGGTGCGGTAGGACAGGAATTCCTGAAAATTTTAGAGGAGAGGGATTTTCCGTTTGATTCGCTAAAAATGCTGGCAAGCACCCGGTCAGCCGGCAAGAAAATCGAGTTCAAGAACAAGACATATATCGTTGAAGAGATGACCAAGAACAGCTTCAATCGAGTCGATATAGCACTGTTTAGTGCCGGCGGCAGCCGAAGCAAGGAATTTGCGCCGTCGGCGGTTGAGGCCGGCGCGGTGGTGGTGGATAATACATCGGCGTTCAGAATGGACCCGGAGGTGCCGCTGGTCGTTCCGGAAATAAATCCGCAGAAAATCAAGGAGCACAAAGGTATAATCGCCAATCCGAACTGCTCTACAATCGTCGGTATCGTACCGGTTTGGCCACTTCATAAGGCTAATCCGATAAAGAGAATGGTCGTTAGCACGTACCAGGCGGCAAGCGGAGCAGGTACGCAGGCGATGCAGGAACTTGAAAGCCAGTCGCATGAGATACTCGACGGGAAAGAGCCGACCTGCGAGGCGTTCCCTTACCCGATAGCGTTTAACGTTTTCAGCCATAATTCCGAGCTGGGGCCAAATGGCTACAACCTGGAAGAAATAAAGATGGTCCGCGAGACCCGCAAGATATTCGATTGTCCTGATATTGCGATTACCTGCACGTGCATTCGCGTCCCGGTATTCAGGGCACACAGCGAGAGCATCAATCTGGAATTTACCGACTCGATTACGCCGGATGAGGTCAGAAACCTCCTGAGCACTGCGCCCGGCGTGAAGGTTTTAGACGACCGTGAGCATAACCGTTTTCCGATGCCGATTGATGCAGCCGGCAAGGACGACATCTTCGTTGGTCGAATTCGGCAGGATGAGTCCATACCCGAAAATCGCGGCATCAATATCTGGGTCTCCGGCGACCAGTTGCGAAAAGGTGCAGCCTTAAATGCAATCCAAATTGCGGAAAAGTTACTGTAAATTACAGTGGTCAGGAGTCAGAATTCAGGAATCAGAATGAAAAGACCATCCGATTTCGTAATTCGTTGTTTAGAGTTCATTACAATTGACGATGGATTAAAATCCTAATATCTAAATTCTAAATCCGAAACAATATCTAAATTCAAAATTTAAATGTTCAAAATTCTTATTTCGGTGATTAGAATTTTGGTCATTAGGATTTATTTAGGATTTAGAGATTAGAATTTAGGATTTGAAGTCGGCAGTCAGACCCAACAATGAGGAACGAGGCACGAAAGCTATTGGAAGGTTATTCGCGTTCTATTCTGACTTCTGTCTCCTGACTCCTGACTCCTTTCTTAAATGGCCGTTCGCAATATAAAACTGACAATAGCATACGACGGCAGTGACTATCACGGCTGGCAAATCCAGCCTGAACGAAGAACCATTCAGGGTGAGCTTATCAAGGCGATAAGCGAGCTGATCGGCTGGAAAGTAAGGGTCTGCGGAGCCAGCAGAACAGATGCAGGTGTCAGTGCCGTCGGACAGGTAGCTTTAATCCAGATTGATTCGCCCATACCAACCGAGAACCTCGCTAAAGCAATCAATGACAGGCTCCCTTCGGATATTGCAGTTCGTGAGGCTGTTGAGACTCCGCTTGGCTTCGATATTATTGGTGCTGTAAAAAGCAAGTTGTATCGGTACACAATCTACACCGGCAAGGTTCCGCCGGTTCTACAGATAAGGCACTGCTGGCACGTGCCGGCTAAGCTCGACACCGCCGCGATGGCCGAAGCTGCTAAAATGTTAGTCGGAACGATGGACTTCAAATCATTTGCAACGGCAGACGATAAGCGAGAAAATAAAGTGCGAACAATCTTTCGTTGTGATGTCGTTTCGTCGTGCGTGATGCGTGATGCGTATTGCGAGAAAGAAAAAACGGATTCATGCTTTCGCAGGAATGACGATACGCAATACGCGATACGCGATACGCAGTACGAAGATGACTGGGTGTATATTGATGTCGAAGGTGACAGTTTCCTGTATAATATGGTCAGAAATATTGTCGGCACGCTCGTTGAGGTTGGCATCGGCAGATGGAAGCCGCAGATGTTGAGCGAGACTTTACAGGCAAAAGACCGAAGGGCAGCAGGGCCGATGGCCCCCGCGGCTGGATTGTGCCTAATGAGAATAGAGTAATAAAGAAGGAGACAGGAGATAAAAGGTCTGTATTCTGTCTCCTGTATTCTGTCTTCTTTACATGAAAATCGTCCACATAATAACGCGATTGATTCTCGGTGGGGCGCAGGAAAACACGCTCATAACCTGCAAGCTCCTTGCTCAACGCGGACACAATGTCACGCTCATCACAGGCCCCGCTATAGGCCCGGAAGGTGAGCTGTTCGAGCAGACAAAGAATCAAAAGTATAAAGTTATCGTAATTGACCAGCTTAGACGCGCTATCGAGCCGATTAAAGACTTTATAAGTTATAAAAAAATAAAGAAATACCTCCGTCAACTACAACCTGACATTGTTCATACACATTCGGCAAAGGCAGGTATATTAGGCAGATTTGCAGGCTATAGGCTTAAAAACGAATGGGGGCAAAATCTGCCGGTAGTAATACACACAATTCACGGCCTGGCTTTTCATCCATATCAAAGCAATTTGCTCAATAAATTTTACATCGCTGTTGAAAAATCAGCAGCTAAGCGAACTGATTTTTTCATAAGTGTTGCCGATGCGATGACCGAACAGGCACTTGCTGCCGGCATCGGCAGGCTGGAGCAGTTTGTCACCGCCTACTCGGCGATAGAAGAAGAGCAGTTCTTAGAGCTGATCCCAGAGGATGACAGACGAGAGTTTCGACGCAAGTATGGAATCTCGGAAGATGCTATCGTGCTTATCACTATTGCGAGACTTTTTATGCTCAAGGGGCACGATTATATTATCGAATCCGCAAAGCAGCTTTCAAAACAATTCAAAAACGTTGTCTGGCTGTTCGTTGGTGACGGCAATTTAGCTGACGATTATAAACGGCAGGTCCGGCAGCTTGGATTAGCTGAAAGAATAAAATTCACGGGCCTCTTGCCGCCGAGCCGGATTCCACCTGCCATACAATCCTCGGATATACTCGTTCACTGCTCGCTGAGGGAGGGACTTGCACGGACTCTGCCGCAGGCAATGCTCTGCGGAAAGCCTGCCATATCTTTTGATGTGGATGGGGCAAGAGAAGTCGTAAATGAAAATACCGGTCGGCTGATTGAACCCAAAAATGTTGAGCAATTGACAAAGGCCTGTGCTGAATTGATAAAAGACAAGGATTTAAGAAAGAAGCTCGGCATACAGGGCAGAGAATTTGTAAAACAAAAGTTTGCGCCAGAAACAATGGTCGATACTATCGAAACTGTCTATAGAAAACTAATTCAAACATAGTAACGAAAAAATAATTGATAAAATGAGCAAGAATCGAAAGCCCTGGTGGCAGAACTGCTATTCACCCGATGACAAAAGCTTTCTTGAGGATAAGGAGTTGCTGGCCATTGATGCAATGGAAGATTCTATTGCTCCGTTAGATGGCAAAGCAATAGCTATAAGGCAGCTTATCACACGTTTCGAGGCGTGTTATCACGAGGCTGATAAAGAAGCGGAGCGTATTATCAAAGCTATAGCAACGGGGCGCTGCCCGAAGGAATCTAAAGCGCGACCGCCAAAACGCAAAAAGGAATTACAAAACGCCCGACGCATACTTTCACGCTGGTGCAAAAATCCAGCTTCTAAGGGCATGAATATCGATGTCGGCGATATCAGAGCAGATAAACTTTTAAGTTTTATCGGAAAGCCAGCCCCTATTAAGATATGGCAGGTCGAACGAGTAGTCGATAGGATTAGTCAGGCTTTGGACTCGAACTATATCTATCACTGGCTGACCATGGACCCCGTGGGCCTTAGTGAGCCGGATAAATATCAGCCTGAAAAATATTACGAAGATAACTCAGCTTTCCTTGAACAAACAAAAAGGACTATCATATATGATACGGTGGATGGCAATAAATCAAGAGTATCTCTGGCCATAGCTATAGATCTGCTGATGCCGTGTCACTGGGACTTTGTCGGAGGCCTTGTTATTATCCTCAAAGCTATCGGTGGAGACTTTTATCCGGCAAAACCTTGTGCGTGTTGTATGAGAAACATTAAGCTAAGCCCCCTTTGCGACAGACTGAGAATTGTTTCAAATGCACTTGAGGCTTTTTGTAAGGACAGCAGGACCGCCAAAACCATAGACAATAATATCCTTGCATCTTTAGGAAAGGCGACGCCAGTCAAGCATTGGCTTGCTGCATCCTTGGATAAGACTATAAGGCTGCATTTGATTTTGCCTTTTGAGATAGATTTATCATAAAAAGAGGTGCAAAAATGAATGAAATGGTAAGTATTTGTGGTTTGTTGTGCAACGAGTGTGGTGCATTCATTGCAACCAAAAATGATGACGACAAGAAGAGAGAGGAAGTAGCACAGCTCTGGTTTAAGAAATATAATGTAGATATTAAACCGGAAGAGATAGATTGCAATGGTTGCTTATCAGATAGTGAGCCTCTCTTTAGACACTGTAAAGTATGTGAGGTAAGAAAGTGCGGAAAGGAAAAGGGCATCGAGAATTGTGCATATTGCGATGAATACGCCTGCGAAAAGCTCGAAAAGATTTTCCAGATGGCCCCAGAGACAAAGAAGCGATTAGACCAGATAAGGGGCAGGATTTAATTTTGCTGGGAATTAAGAATGCTTTGTAGAAACACCACCGTCATTTCGACCGAAGTCCCCAGGGGACGAAGCAGAGAAATCTATTTAAAGCAGATTTCTCGACTCGCCTTCGGCTCGCTCTCCACAGGACACCTCTCGCTCGAAATGATATCTTGCACTCTTTTCTACAGAGCAAATTAAGAAAAAAAGATGGACGAGACTATTTCTTATTGCGGTTTGACGTGTCACAAATGCCCTATTTATTTGGCGACAAGAGAACAGGACACAAAAAAGAAACATCAAATGAGGATTGAGATTGCACAGCAAATTCAAAAGCACTATGGCCAAGAATGCAAGGCTGAGGATGTCACCGACTGTGACGGATGTAAAACAGGAAGTGGGAGATTGTTTTCGGGATCTAAGAAGTGCGAGATAAGGAAATGTGCAAAAGGCAAGGCAGTTGAGAATTGCGCATATTGCGATGAACATCCCTGCGAGAAGCTCAAGAAATTCTTTGATACAGAGCCGGATGCCAAAGCACGATTGGATGAAATAAGAAGCAGGATTATTTAAAAAATAGCCTGCAGACTATAGAGCAGAATACCCAAACGATAAACAACGGGATTAAAAGCGGCAGTAAAAAAGGAAATTCGATTGCCGCCAGTATCAGCCCCACCAAAGCAAGAACGCCCAGAACTATAAGACCCACTCCGGCTAAGACAAAAGCTAAAAGTATCGCTACGCAAAACAGGATGACTAACGTCAATATGAAACTCCATGCGCCGATTAGGGCACCAAAGGGTCCTGTGATTTCACACCCGTTTATGGTGATTGATACAACGTCACCGCTCAGAAACAAAGCCCAGGCGAGAAACACAATCATAAATACTGCCAGGAATAAGGCCAATCTGCGCATCACAATCGGTCTCCTATCTGCTTCAATTATCCGGCATAGCTATTCGCACTGAATAATACATTGATTGGATAAAATGTCAATAAGTAAATTTCCCACGTTGAAGAACCCCCCAATAAATTGGGGGGCTAAATATTTTGATTAGATTAGCCGTCACCCCTGTGGTGACGGTATCAAACAAACTCAACGATATACTTCCCGGGATTTCTAATTTGTTTTATCGAATCGTCCAGGGCAGAAAGCTCAACTGTGAGTCTATTCTGTATCGTTTGCATTTTTTCGACTGATTCAAAGGGTTTTAATAAATCATCCGTGTTTGCTTTCATTCGTGATACGATGTCCTTTTTGTAGTACTTGTCCTTGACTCTGGTGATACTCTTTCGGCCGGGTCGGCTTTGCTTGTCGGGTGAGGTTTTTAAAACTTCTTTGTCACCATATTGGACGATTTTGTAAACTATCTCCACCGCAGGTGCAGAGCGTGACACCGCAAAGTTTGTACCTATGCCGAAGCCGTCAATTTGTGCGCCGGCCTTTACAAAATCGTAAATCTTAAATTCGTCAAGGTCGCCGCTTGCGAAAATCTTTAGAAACGAAACACCCTGTTCCTGAAAATATCTGCGTGCAAAGTTACTCAGGCTCACAAGATCTCCGCTATCCAGCCGAATGCCTTTGATTTTTATACCTTTTTGATCGAAAATTTTTCTTGCTACTTTGGCTGCTTTTTTTATCCCTTCGATAGAATCGTATGTATCAACAAGTAGAATGGCATTTTCGCCATAGCTCTCGGCAAAACTGCGGAAGGACTGCTCTTCTGACTCGTGCACTTGTACGAAGGAATGCGCCATTGTTCCTGTGGGGACAAAGTCAAGCTCTCTGGCAGCAAAGACATTACTTGTAGCCATAAAGCCTGCCATTTGCGCCGCCCTTGCCGAACGCACAGAGGCAACCGGTCCCTGACAACGCCTCAGACCGAAATCCACCACCGCAGCACCATTTGCAGCGATGGAAGTTCTCGCTGCGAGTGTTGCCTCGATAATCGAAAATCCAAGTATGTTAAGAATAAAGCTTTCCAGTATTTGTGCGCAAATCAGAGGTCCGGCCACTTCAAAAATAGGCTCATTCGGAAAAAAGACGGTGCCTTCCGGCAGGCAGCGGATTGTTACCTCCGGCCTAAGCTCGATAAGATAACTTAAAAAATCGTCTGAAAATATCCTGGTGGAGCGTAGATAATCAGTGTCTTCTTCAGTGAATCGAAACTCGTTCAGAAAGAATTGCACCTCAGCCAGTCCAGCCATTACGAAAAAGCCCCAATGCTCCGGCAGCCGACGTATAGTGACCTCAAAGTAGGCGGTTTCACTCATTTTCTTTTGGAAATAGACCTGAGCCATAGTCAGCTCGTAAAGGTCTGTAAAGAGCGCTGGACTATCTTTGATCAGCCACATTGTAACTCCCTTCCGCCTCAGCGGATCTTCGACTTAAAAGCGGCGAACTCGGTGATCTCAACCCCCATTTGTCTTAGCTCATTGAGAATCTCTTCCTCTGGTCTTGAGTTAAGCCCTTTAACAAGGTCCTTTAGAAGAAATAGCTTTATACTTTTCCTTCGACCCTGCTCAGGACAGGTGTGCTTTGCAAGTCCCCGTAGCACATAGTACACACAAAAATCGAGAGCGACACCGAAGACCACCATAACTTTGGGTTTGACCAGCTCCATGAGTCTGTCGGTATTAGGATTATCAAAAGTATCGATGCTATCTTTTTTTATAACGATGTGAAATTGGTCCTTGTCCACGAGTCTTTTTAGCGAGTCGTCGGACATCTTGTCGATTTCTACATATCCGATGGGAACATTGCCCAGGTAGCCGACTCGTTCGCTGCCGGGCGAGCCTGCTATGCAGTGCGGCGGAAAGGTCTGCTTGAAATCGGGCGCATCCGAAATTTCTCCGTTGTTGGTGCTGTGCCAGTCGATGTCGGCTATCATTGAGTAGCCGTTATCCAGGGCAAATTTCCGCACCTCGCTGACTTTGTCGATAATAGATTCGGCACCGAGGACATACAATTTGCCTTCCGGCTGCATAAAATCGAACTGCGTATCAACATCCCAGAATACTGTCTGTCTTTTCATAATGCACCTCTTAGTGCGATTACATTACCGGCCGGTGCTGAAATTTTCAAGATGATATTAGGCACAATTTCTACAGTAAGATATTACGAGTGTTCGGCGTCATTACCTTGTGCTGTGGTACTAAATATTTGCCAGGCAGATTTGGGCATTCCTTTGCAATCCTGCCAAGCCCAAACGTTTAATTACTGAGCCGGCAAATTGCCTTTCAAATTGCTCGTCCCTTAAATCTAAGATCTCCTGCAAATTAAGTTCGGCCCTGTCGTTGTAGAATTTAAACTGCTTATTTTTGCGCACCGGCGCGTTTTGTTGGTAAGGACAGGCAAGGACACATTCGTCACAGCCGAACAGCCTGTCACCTATCTTTTTGGCCAAATCGGGGGGTATTAGGCCTTTGTACTCAATGGTCAAATAGCTGATACACTTGTTGGCGTCAAATGGGCCATTTACCTGCAATGCTCCGGTCGGACAGGCATTTATGCACTTATTGCAGTTTGAACAGTTATTTGTGATTGGCGTATCCCGCCTAAGGTCGGATTTATCAACAGGTTGCAGTTTCAGAGTCGTTATTATTTCACCTAAAAATATCTGAGGACCAAGTGTTGGATTGATTAACATACGATTTTTGCCAATGAAACCTAAGCCGGCTCTGGCGGCCAGCGCCCGCTCAGCTAACGGGGCAGAGTCAACACAGATTTTGAATTTATGGCTTGTATCAGTAACGGAACTAATAAAGTCGGTTAATAAGCGTAATTGTTTTTTTACAAATAAGTGATAGTCTTCATATTGGGCATAGCTTGTGACTTTACCTACTGGCGAGGCAGTGTAGGTGTGAGATTGCCGCGCCTCTGTATCTGCTTTCGCAGAAAGCACAGGGCCTCGCAATGACGGTGAGTATTTTGGCGGCTTATAGTTGAGACCGACTACGATTACGGATTGTGCATTTTCTAAGAGTTTGGCTGGGTTAATTCGCATCTGGAGATTTCTTTGCAGATAGCTCATTCGGCCTGCAAAGCCGGACTTTAGCCAGCCGAGCAGCAGCTTGACTTGCTCGTTATCTATCGGCGATGTATCGGTTATGCCGACCAGGTCGAATCCTAATTCGAGCGCCTTTTTCTTTATGTCGTCAGTTATACTCATGCCGGATGTCAGTTGCAGATTGGATAGCGAGTCAGCTCTATTTTACCTTGGATATCTCGAAGATTGCGGTTCCGCCGTCTGTGCAATCTGCCGGATCGGGACATTGGATGTAGGCCTTGCTCTTATCTTCCTTGCCGTCCAGACCCCATTGAGCAGGCTCGGAAACACGCAAAGCATTGTAAAACGGCATTAAAGCCGCTAATGCGTGCATACAAACAGGAATGTCACTTACTAACTGGTAACATGCCTTGAGGCTAAAAGAGTCCCCTACCTTAAACGTTGGGCAGTGCCCTTTAATCTGTTTTACGGTGACTACTAAGTCCATAAAATTTGTTCTCCCAAAAAGCCTATTTACTCTAAT
>Ga0315547_1000250_pt1 | contig 59347 bp, 48 predicted proteins | sample SalMarSW160240MG_2_FD_202542 | JGI IMG/M metagenome (GOLD analysis project Ga0315547, IMG submission 202542) | Salt marsh sediment microbial communities from the Plum Island Ecosystem LTER, Massachusetts, United States - Salt Marsh Sediment SW1601-240 ...
AGTTCGAAATATGGAAAAGATATGCCTTAAGCATTTCCAATCCCATTAAAAAGATCTATTTCAGATCATTGGCAAATCGCCTTGAAAAATTTGAGAAGAATGCATTGAACAAATATGATCTGCTGATCCCGATTACAAAGAATGACGCATTAAAACTGAAAAATATGGGCAATACAAAGCCCTGCAAAGTGATTCCGACGGGAATTCCGCAAAAAAATTTTGTTAAAGTCTCCATCCAGGAAAACATTACTTCTCTTTTCTTCATTGGTTCACTCGATTGGATCCCAAACCAGGAAGGTCTGACATGGTTTATTAAGAGGGTCTGGAATGAAATCAGGGCAACTCAACCCGAACTGACTTTTCACATTGCAGGACGAAATGCACCCTCATGGCTTATTAAGTTTTTTTCTAATAACAATGTACATTATCATGGGGAAGTCGAAAGCGCATATGAATTTTATAAGGATTTCCATATAATGGTCGTGCCTTTGTTTGCAGGAAGTGGTATGAGAATAAAAATCGTTGAGGCTATGGCGCGATCGAAAGTTGTCGTTACTACTTCCATTGGCGCTGAAGGCCTTGGTCTGATTCCCAATAAGCATGCAATAATTGCTGATAATGCATCGGAAATAAGAAAAGGCATACACAATCTTTTGGAGAATAAAGATTTTTTTACAAAACTTGAAAAGAATTCCTTTGAGTTTGTGAAAACAAATTTCAGCAATGAGCAAATTGGAAAGGAACTTTTGAAATTTTTTGATCAACACATGAAAAAATGAAGGTTACCTTCTGGATACTGTTAGGCATTATTTTCTATACATACTTCGGGTATACTCTTATTCTAATAATCTTTAATCTTTTCAGAAGTTTTTTTATACTTTTTAAGTATAAGCAAAAACCTGAACCTTCATTGCCTCATATCACCTTGTTGGTGGCAGCCTATAACGAAAAGGAGGTGGTGGATGAGAAGATGAAAAATTCTATGGAACTGGAATATCCTTCTGATAAATTAAAAATAGTATGGGTTACTGACGGATCTGATGACGGTACCTATGAAAAGCTTAAACAGTATAAGAATGTTGAACTTCTGCATGAACCCGAGAGAAAAGGGAAAACTGCTGCTCTGAACAGGGCAATGAAACATGTGAGTACTCCATTCACTGTTTTTTGTGATGCCAATACTATGCTGGCAAAAAACTGCATTACTGAATTGATGGCAAAATTTAATACCAACAAAGTGGGTTGTGTTGCCGGCGAAAAAAGAATTGCACGAAATCTCACCGAAGCAGCGGCAGGAATGGGTGAAAGCACATACTGGCAATATGAATCATTCATTAAAAGGCTGGAATCAAATTTGGGATCGACACTTGGTGCTGCTGGTGAATTGTATGCTATAAGATCTGAATTGTATGAAGAACTTAACCCTGATGTAATCGTTGATGATTTTGTCAACTCATTAAATATCGCACGCAAAGGATACCAGATAAAATATGCCCCGCGCGCCTATGCCCTTGAAGCTCCCTCGGCTAATACAAGAGAAGAACTTAAAAGGAAAATACGAATCGCAACAGGAGGATTTCAAACCATCGCCATAATCCCTTCTCTGTTAAATGTATTCAAATATGGCATATTAAGTTTTGAGTTTATCTCCCATAAAGTTTTTCGCTGGGTATTGGTTCCCTTTCTGATTCCTGCTACTTTTCTTATAAATCTATGGATTTGTATTTCAGAATTATGGAGTTCAATGTTATACAATGCAATATTTTGCCTCCAGCTCACTTTTTACGTGGTGACTTTGATCGGAGCCATACTTGAAAAAAGATCCATTAAATTGAAAATTATATTCCTGCCTTATTACCTGATTTTCATGAATTTTGCCCAAATAGCGGGTTTTTTTCGCTTTTTACGTGGCAAACATTCGGCAGTATGGGAAAAAGCAAAGAGAAGCTAATGCTATTTCTGGTTAATTAGAAGAACAAATTATACTTTTGCGATTACAAATTTGTCTTTAATAATACAAAAATACATGTCTGAGAGGAACGATATAGAAAGCCGGCTTAATACTATTGAAGAAGCAATTGAAGATATTCGCAAGGGGGAAATTGTAATTGTTGTCGACGATGAGGATCGCGAAAACGAAGGTGATTTTATTGCCGCTGCTGAATTGATTACTTCAGATATAATTAATTTCATGGCTACCAATGGCCGGGGATTAATATGTGCACCTTTGCCGGAAGAACGATGCATTGAGCTTGAGCTTGAACTTATGGTTCCGGTAAACACTTCTTTGCATTCCACCCCTTTCACTGTATCTGTAGATCTTCTCGGACATGGCTGTACAACAGGTATTTCTGCCAGTGACAGGGCCAAAACCGTTAAAGCATTGGTAGATACCCGTACCATCCCTGATGATTTGGGGCGTCCCGGACATATATTCCCCTTAAAAGCTAAATCCAGGGGCGTGTTAAGAAGGGCAGGCCATACCGAAGCAGCCGTTGACCTTGCCAGACTTGCCGGTTTGAAACCGGGAGGAGTTCTGGTGGAGATCATGAATGAGGATGGCACTATGGCCCGTCTTCCCCAGCTTCTTGAAATTGCTGAAAGTCACCAGTTAAAAATCATCACAATCAAAAGTCTTATTGCCTTTCAACTGGAACGGGACAGTCTTATTGAAAAGGGAGAAAAAGTAAAATTACCAACAGAATTCGGAGATTTTGAGCTAATACCATTTCTTCAAAAGTCGAATGGATTGGAACATGTTGCCCTTATAAAAGGAAAATGGTCAAAGGAAGATTCGGTATTGGTAAGAGTACACTCTTCCTGTACCACGGGCGATATTTTTCACTCTTATCGATGCGACTGCGGATCACAGCTGCATGAAGCCATGCGCCGTATTGAAAAGGAAGGTCAGGGTGTAATTGTATACCTGAACCAGGAGGGACGTGGCATCGGATTGTTTAATAAAATCAAGGCATACAAATTGCAGGAACAGGGAAGAGACACCGTTGAAGCCAATGAAGACCTCGGGTTTGAGGATGATGAGCGTGATTATGGTGTTGGTGCAAGTATTTTGCATGATCTGGGACTGGGAAAGATCAGGTTGCTGACCAATAATCCCGTGAAGAGGGCAGGATTGGAAGGTTATGGACTAACTGTGGTTGAAAATGTTCCCATTGAGATCCCCCCCAATAAGTACAACCAGTTTTACCTTGAAACCAAAAGAACGAAAATGGGCCATTTTCTGGAACTGGTTACCGATGAAAATGACAAAGAAAAAGAGAAAACAAAAGAATCCAAGTCTTAATTTTTTGTAAAATGCCGGAACTACTGCAAATTGTATTTATGGGTACCCCCGATTTTGCGGTGGAATCTCTCAAAGCACTTATTGATTCGGGACAGCAGGTTGCAGCAATAGTTACTGCACCTGACAAACCTGCAGGAAGAGGAAAACAAATGCAATCGTCACCTGTAAAAAAGTATGCTCTGGAGGCAGGAATACATCACATCCTGCAACCAACCAATCTGAAATCACCTGAGTTTGTTGAAGAATTAAAATCTCTGGAACCTGATATTTTTCTGGTAGTAGCTTTTCGTATGCTGCCTGAAATTGTGTGGGCAATACCTCCGAAAGGAACCATTAATTTGCATTCCTCACTCCTCCCCGATTATCGCGGTGCGGCACCAATAAACTGGGCAATAATAAACGGAGAAAAAGAAACAGGTGTAACTACCTTCTTTATTGAAAAGGAAATCGATACAGGGAAGATCATCTTCCAGGAAAAAGTATCTATTGATCCGGATACCTCCGCAGGTGAACTGCACGATGTTCTTATGACCAAGGGAGCCATGCTTCTTGTAAAAACAGTTGAAGCAATTGCTTCTGATAACTTTACTGCAATACCTCAGTCAGAATACTCAGAAAGAAGACAAATACATCAGGCACCCAAAATATTCAGGGAAGATTGCCGGATTAACTGGAATGACAATGCAAAAAAAATACATGATTTTATCCGTGGCTTAAGCCCTTATCCCGCTGCTTCGACAGAAATTACAGATGGCAAAGCTTCGCTTTTGCTTAAAATTTTTAAATCCCGGGTTGAAGTAACAAACCATGAAATGAAATCAGGATCCATGCTTACCGATGGAAGACACTATTTAAAAATAGCTGTGCCGGATGGATTTGTTCATATACAAAGGCTACAGATGGCAGGCAAAAAGCAACTTGGCATTGAAGAATTTCTGAGAGGTTTCAAGGAGATAACCAACTACCATTTCATTTCTTAAGAACAGTATTTCAATAGTTAATCATCAAGATCATAATCAATTACGAATTCTTCTTCAGGTTCCTGCTCTTTCAATTCAATTTCAGGTACACTGATCTTCACTTCCCTGCCTTTGACTTTTTTTCTTAACTGTATTTCCTGTCCTACAGCAAGACCGGCATCGGGAGAAAGTAAATTTCGTCTGACCAGTTTGTCTTCCTTAATCGCATAAATTTGAGAAATATCATGCAGCGTTTCACCTTCTTTTACAATATGAATGTTATTTCCAACCTCTGCTTTATTTCGTTTCGGTTGAATATAAACCCTGTCACCTTCTGCGAATACTGTACTTTCCTCCACATCATTGTATTTTGGCAAAAGCCAGTGAAACAAATCAAGTTCTTCGCTCAACGAATAAATATTATCACCTTCACGAGCCATAACAAATTTTACCCTGTTGTTGTATGCTACCTTTCTTCCTCCCGCATATTCGACAGATGCATAAGAAGATTTCGTTTTTATAGTGCCGCCTGTTTTTGCAATTACCTGTTGATCGTATACATAAAGTTCATTCTCCTCAATCACTTTTATCAGTGCCTTTGAGTAGGTCGGACTGGTAGCATAGCCTGCTTGTTTCAGTCCTTTTGCCCATGCTTTGTAATCGTCTTGTGTATATTCAAACAAGAAGGCATATCGGTCACGTCCTGTCAAAAACTCGGAGTGATCACGGTAAGATTCTTCCACCGATTTGTATTTCCTGAAACATTCGTTTCTATTGTCATCGTTATGTTTTATGCTCTTTCCTTTCCAGTCGTGACACTTAATGCCAAAATGATTGTTAGCCCTCCGTGCCAGGCTGCTGTTGCCGTCGCCCGATTCAAGAATGCCCTGAGCAAGGGTAATGCTTGCAGGTATTCCGGTTTCTTCCATTTCGCACATGGCAAGTTCTTTATAGGTATCAATGTACTCGCTGCGCGTCATTTTCCTTCCGTTCTGAGCAAATGCAGCAACCGAAAGACAAAGTGAAAACAAGAAAATTATTTTCTTCATGATTGAAAATCTCCTCTCTGTAAAAATAGAGTGGATGAAACAGCTATTTTAAATTCCAAGAACTGATTTTTCAACAGTTTGGTATTTAAAAAACAAAAAAGTTGAATTCTGATAATACGTTTTATATTGACTTCCTCATAGAATTATAACCGGAAACAAAATATCGGAAAAGATGAAGCAAACATAATTTAATGTGAGTTCCTATGTTAAATTAACAAAATAAGCAAAGCGTGTATCAAACCAGGTCATGGGTATTCACCAGAAGTATGGCGTGTAAACTAATTTGTCCCTCCCGATCTGCTCATAAGTGAAAGACTGACCAGAGTTTTTCATCAGGGGGCGTATCCGCCACAATTTCAATTTCTTTTTTTGAAACCGGATGAGTGAAAGAGATTTTCCGGGCATGCAAAGAAATTCCCCCATCAGTGTTGGAACGTGGGTACCCGTATTTTAAATCTCCTTTTATAGGTGAGCCAATAGTTGCCAATTGTGCCCTGATCTGGTGGTGTCTTCCTGTGATCAAATTGATCTCCAGCAAATGATACTTGTCTGAACTGGATACAAGGCTGTATGATAATTGGGCTAGTTTAGAGTTTCTTACTTCCCGGTTATAACAACACGATTTGTTCTGTTTGCTGTTTTTTTCAATAAAGTGTGTGAGTGTAGCTTCCATTTGTAAAGGTGCATTCTTCACAATTGCCCAATAGATTTTTTGTATGTTACCGCTACGAAACAATGCATTCATGCGTGCAAGTGCTTTTCCCGTCCTGGCAAAAAGAACCACTCCGCTTACAGGCCGGTCAAGTCGATGTGTCACACCCAGAAATACATTGCCAGGCTTATTAAATTTATCCTTCAGGTAGTTTTTGACTCTCGCATCAAGTGATTCATCCCCTGTATAATCACCCTGAACCAGATCGTGGTTTGTTTTATTTACTGCAATCAGATGATTGTCTTCATATAGAATTTCAAGAGATCCTGACATTTAAAAAAAGTCGTTAGTTTCTGGTTTCAAGTCACAAGTTTCAAGTTCCATACTATCAACTCCTCAACTCATCACCTTATCAACTTATCAATTCATCAGTTTAATGATTAAATAGTTAAACTCCGCACCCAACAACCAGGGGTTGTATTAAAAGTTCGTAAACCGTCATTGCGAACGCAGTGAAGCAATCTAATTTTATTATAGACAATAGATTGCTTCGTCGTACCTTCTCGCAATGACGAAATGATCAAGCTTTTGAGACAGCCACAGCCAGCAACAAGTAACAAGCAACCAGTAACAAGAAACTCTTAACTCTAAACTGTCCCTCTCTGCTCATCAGTACTGTTCCTTTTCATTGGGATAATCAACATTTTTCACATCTTCTATGTAGTTCCCGACTGCCTCGCTAATTTCTTTATGCAAATTGTGGTACCTTCTGAGAAAACGGGGAGAAAATTCCTGCGTTATTCCAAGCATATCATGCAAGACCAACACTTGTCCATCGACCTGGTTTCCCGCCCCGATACCGATTACCGGTATTTTTAGCGATCTGGCAACTTCTCCGCCGAGTTTGGCAGGTATTTTTTCAAGTACTATACCGAACACTCCGGTGTCCTCCAAAAGGAGCGCATCTTTTTTGAGTTTTTCAGCTTCTTCTTTATCCTGGGCTCTCACAACATAAGTGCCGAATTTATGAATAGATTGGGGTGTTAAACCAAGATGCCCCATCACAGGAATTCCGGCTGAAAGAATCCTTACAACAGATTCAACAACTTCGGCACCTCCCTCCATCTTTATTGCACCGGCTCCTGTTTCTTTCATAACCCTGATGGCAGAGGAAAGTGCCTCCTTAGAATTTCCCTGATAAGTTCCAAATGGCAGATCAACTACAACTAAAGCACGCTTGACTCCTTTAACTACGCCTGATGCATGATAGATCATCTCGTTCAAAGTAATAGGAACAGTAGTATCATGCCCTGCCATAACGTTCGATGCTGAATCACCGACCAGAATAACATCAATTCCTGTATTATCCAGTATTTTTGCTATGGAGTAATCATAAGCAGTCAGCATAGCGATCTTTTCTCCTCTTTTTTTCATTTCCAGCAATCTGTGCGTGGTAACTTTTTTATCTCTTGAAGATATTTCCATTGTCCATATATTGATTTATATACCTACAAAGGTTAAAAATAAATTCATAAGTCTGACATGTGCGAATTTCTTTTTGTCTTGTAACAATAAGTCCTGACTTTTTGTCACCTAAATAAAACTGTATCCTTCAATTTTCCGTGTTAAGCTGACATAAACAGAATAAAAGATACACTTGGCATAATGATTGACTAAACAAAGATGTCATTGAAAAAAATAATAACATTCAAAATACAATAAAATAATGGGTAAAATAATTGGCATCGATTTAGGTACAACAAATAGCTGCGTTTCGGTAATGGAAGGGAATGAACCTGTTGTTATTCCAAATAGCGAAGGAAAACGCACAACACCTTCAATGGTTGCATTTATTGAAAATGGAGAACGTAAGGTTGGCGATCCTGCAAAAAGACAGGCAATTACCAATCCGGAGAAAACCGTTTTTTCCATCAAGCGCTTTATGGGTGAAACTTTCGACAATACTCAAAAAGAAATTAAACGAGTTCCATATAAAGTAATCAAAGGAGATAACAATACCCCAAGGGTTAAAATTGATAGCCGTAATTATACGCCTCAGGAAATTTCTGCTATGATTCTTCAGAAAATGAAGAAAACAGCGGAAGATTATCTTGGACAGGAAGTAACCGAAGCAGTTATTACTGTACCAGCTTATTTTAATGATTCACAGCGCCAGGCGACCAAAGAAGCAGGAGAAATTGCCGGTCTTGTTGTAAAACGAATTATCAATGAGCCTACTGCAGCATCACTTGCCTATGGTCTGGATAAAAAAAGTCAGGATCTTAAGATAGCAGTATTCGATCTTGGAGGAGGTACTTTTGATATTTCTATCCTGGAACTGGGTGACGGAGTGTTTGAGGTAAAATCAACTAACGGAAATACCCATCTTGGTGGTGATGATTTTGACCAGGAAATTATTGACTGGTTATCAGAAGAATTTAAGAAGGATGAAGGAATTGATCTGAAAAAAGATCCTATGGCGCTGCAGCGATTAAAAGAAGCTGCTGAAAAAGCCAAGATAGAACTTTCAAGCTCCACTCAAACTGAGATAAATCTGCCCTATATTATGCCGGTTGAAGGAATCCCGAAACACCTGGTAAAAACTCTTACCAGATCTCAATTTGAACAATTGTCTGATAAGCTCATACAGACTACGGTTGAACCCTGTAAACTGGCATTGAAAGACGCAGGATTAACAGCATCTGATATTAATGAAGTTATCCTTGTAGGAGGATCTACCCGTATCCCTGCCATACAGGAAGTTGTGGAGAAATTTTTTAAGAAGAAACCTTCAAAAGGAGTGAATCCTGATGAGGTTGTTGCTGTTGGTGCTGCAATTCAGGGTGGTGTGCTCACTGGCGAGGTAAAAGATATACTGCTTCTTGATGTCACACCTCTTTCACTTGGAATTGAAACCATGGGTGGTGTAATGACAAAACTTATCGAAGCAAATACAACTATTCCCACAAAAAAGGCAGAAACATTTACTACAGCAGCTGATAACCAGCCATCGGTTGAAATCCATGTCCTTCAGGGAGAACGACCTATGGCAGCAGGAAATAAAACTATTGGTCGTTTTCATCTCGATGGTATACCGCCTGCCCCAAGAGGAATACCACAAATCGAAGTTACCTTCGATATTGATGCGAACGGAATACTTCATGTATCAGCAAAAGATAAAGGAACCGGGAAAGAACAAAGCATACGAATTGAAGCTTCTTCAGGTCTGAGTGAAGATGAAATCAAACGAATGCGTGAAGAAGCCAAGGTAAATGAAGATGAAGATAAGAAAGCCCGGGAACTTGTGGATAAAATCAATGCTGCTGACAGCATGATCTTCCAAACTGAGAAACAACTGAAGGAATTTGGCGATAAAATACCTCAGGATAAAAAGACTCCGATTGAAAAGGCTCTCGCCGATCTGAAAGAAGCGCATAAAAATCAGAATATAGAAGCCATTGACAAAGCCACTGCTGAATTGAATCAGGTTTGGCAGGCAGCTTCCCAGGATATGTACAATGCCAGTCAACAGGCTCAGGGACAAGAAAATGCCGGAGAACAGGGAAAATCAACCAGTGATAAGAAAGATGATGATCAGGAAGTTACTGATGTCGATTTCGAAGAAGTAAAATAATTGTTTATACTTTATAAGAAGGGAAGGCTGTTTATTATGAACAGCCTTTGTTTTTTAATAAAATTTATCTTGGCAGGTGAAAAATAAATTCGTTACATTTAGCATTATAATATTAAAAAAATGTCCAGAATTTTTTTTTCTCTTGCCCTGTTTTTATTTGCTGTTACAATTGACACAAATGCTCAAAACGACTCTGTTAACCAGGTTGATAATAATGGTCTGAAACAAGGTTACTGGAAAAAAGACTATCCCAATGGAAAACTTATGTATGAAGGTTATTTTGATAATGGAAAACCAGTTGGGATAATGAAACGGTTTTATGAAACCGGAGAAGTAAGAGTCATTATGCAATACAATCAAAATTCTGATTATGTAAAGACAAAGTTCTTCTATAATGATGGAGAACTGGCTGCAGAAGGAACCTATTTTCAGGAAAAGAAAGACAGCACATGGAATTATTATAGTTTTTATACGGGCTCCCTTACTTCAACGGAAGTTTACAATAAAGGTGTTAAACACGGTATAGAAAAACAATATTACCCTAACGGACAGGTTTCGGAAGAAATTGAATGGATGAATGATGCAAAACACGGCATATGGAACCAGTATTTTGATGATGGAACCCTGAAACTTAAGACTTCATACTCATACAACCAGTTAAACGGTCCCTATACTTTGTACTGGCCAAATGGAAATCTGCTCATAATGGGGCATCATCTGGATAATAAGCGTCATGGTACATGGACCTTTTTCACAGACGAAGGAAAGAAAGAGTTTGAGATCATTTATAAATACGGAAAAGCTGAAAATGAAGAAGTAATAATAAAACAATACCAGGAATTCTTTAAAATGGTAGAAGAAAACATCGGCAAATTTGAAGATCCCACAATTGAAGATGTAATGCCCTCAAGAGGATATTATTAAAATGGAAAATCGTATTAAATTATCAATACTGACTGCTTTTTTTTTATTCACTCATTACGTATTGTTTGCACAAATTGAAAAATCAAAATATTGGGTAAACTTTACAAACAAAGATAATACTCCTTTCTCCATTGACAATCCGGAAGAATACCTCTCTGAAAGGGCAATTGCCAGAAGAATCCGACAAGGTATAGGTATTACCGATCAAGACCTGCCAGTAGATCCTGTTTACCTGAATGAACTAAAAAATCTTGGGATACAGGTTATCAACGTTTCGAAATGGCTAAATGGAGCAATTGTTTCTTCGGATGATGATGAATTGATGGATACTCTTGAAAATTACACTTACATTGCTTCAGAACCTCAATTAATAAAACCCGTAATCGCTGATAAAACTTATAAATACAACAAATTTAGAAATATCTGTTTAAGCGGATATCCTCCTTATGGTTTCTCATCCAATCAGATTGAAATGATCCATGGAGATTATCTTCATCGTCTTGACTTTGAAGGTCAGGGAATGTTGATTGCAATTCAGGATGCAGGTTTTACAAATGCTGATAAGATCAGTTCCCTGCAACATATCTGGAATGAAGAAAGAGTGATCGCAATGAAAGACTTTGTTAAAGACACAAAAGGATTTTTTGAGTCACATGGTCATGGAACAGCTGTCTTCTCAATTATGGGCGGTGTCATTGAAGGAAGTATTTATGGTACGGCTGCAAAAGCAAATTATGCATTATTAAGAACGGAAGATGGCAATTCAGAATATATCATTGAAGAATACAATTGGATTTGCGGAGCTGAATTTGCTGATAGTCTGGGAGCTGACATTATTAATTCATCGCTTGGGTACTTCTTATTCGACGATTCTTTGCAAAACCATTCCTATAGCAATATGAATGGTGCAACTACTCCAATAACTCTTGGCGCTGATATTGCAGCATCAAAAGGTATCATAGTAGTCACAAGTGCAGGCAATACAGGGGATGATCCATGGTATTATATCATTGCACCCGGAGATGCATATCACATCATTACTGTCGGAGCAGTTGATAATATGGGAGTTATCACTGATTTTAGTTCACGCGGACCCAGCTTTGACAAAAGAATTAAACCTGATGTATGTGCACAGGGAGCAAATACTGTGGTTCAATTGCCAGATGGAGAAATCATCATGGGAAATGGAACATCCTTTTCATCTCCTATAATAGCAGGTATGGCCGCATGTCTCTGGCAGACAAATCCAAATGCGAAATCAGAGCAGGTAATTGAAGCCATCAAAGAAAGTGCGTCACAATATGAAAAACCGGATTCTCTGTACGGTTACGGAATACCAAATTTTATCCTTGCAGAACGATATCTTAAGAGCCAGATGACACCCCCTGAAAATAATATCATAACCTACACCTTGTTTCCAAATCCTGCTCAGGATTATTTTTTGCTGGAAATTATCCGTCCACTCAATGCTGGTGATGTTACAGTTGTTATAAGCTTTTATGATCTGCTCGGCATTGCAATTAAACAAGAGTTAAGAGATATACACAAAACTCATGATGTTCTTGAGTTTGATGATATTAGTTCTTTAAAAACAGGTATGTACTTTATTAAAATTGAATTTCCGGGAGGAGTTCATACCATTCCATTTGTAAAGATAAAATAGAAAAATGCCGTCAACCCCACTATCGTTACTTGAACTGAATAATACAATCAAAGAAGTTATCGATAACAACTTTGCCGGATCGTATTGGGTAACAGGTGAAATAAGTGAATTAAAAATCAATCCGACAGGGCATTGTTACATCGAGCTGATTCAAAAGGCTGAAATGAATGATCGTATTGTTGCCCGCTCGCGAGCTACAATATGGGCCAATACGTTCAGAATGATCAAACCATATTTTGAAACAACAACAAATCAGCCCCTGTCAATCGGTATGGGAATTATGGTAAAAGTTAGTATCGAATTTCATGAAGTTTACGGACTTAGTCTGAATATCACCGATATCGAACCTGCCTACACTGTTGGTGAACTTGCACTTAGAAAACAAAAGGTAATTCAGCAACTCGATGAAGAAGGTGTGCTGCATATGAATAAGGAATTAGAGTTACCTTTCCTATGTCAGAAAATTGCTGTTATTTCTTCGCTAACTGCAGCCGGCTATGAAGATTTTTATGATCAACTAATACATAATCAGTTTCACTATAAGTTTTATCTGAAATTATTCCCTGCGTTAATGCAGGGTGAGGAGGCAGAAAAATCAATAATTGAAGCTCTCGATACCGTGTACCACTATGAATCCTTGTTTGATGCAGTGGTTATTATCCGTGGCGGAGGTTCAAAAGCCGATCTGAGTTGTTTTGATTCCTATTGGCTGGCATATCATATTACACAATTCCCTCTTCCTGTTCTCACTGGCATAGGCCATGAACAGGATGACTCGGTTGCTGATCTTGTGGCTCATTCAAGATTTAAAACACCCACCGCTGTCGCCGCTTTTCTTGTTGATCTGTCTGTCAGGAGGAATTCAGAACTTGATCAGTTGCATGAGGAAATTACTTCAAAGTCCGAAGAATTGATAACTGACTCAAAGGATAAATTAGAAACAAAAATCTCAACCTTTACTTCTAAAACAAAAGAATTGGTTCAAAAGAGAAAATCAAAACTTCAAAATTTCAATTATCTGTTAGTATCCTCAGTCAGACAACTGGTGCATCATAAAGAAATCGTACTGAATAAAAAAGAGATCAACCTGAAATTATCTTCCGTACGATTTAAAGAGAACCTGCAAAAAATGATTGCAAATTATTCACGGAATCTGTTGAAAGAGCTAAATTTCACATTTTCAAATACGTTACATACATTGGAAAGAAAGCATGACAAGATTATCTATCTTGATCCGAAAAGAATCCTGAAAAGAGGGTATTCAATAACTATGAAAAACGGAACAGTATTAAAAGATACAAAATCAATTGAAGAAGGAGATCAGTTGGAAACCATACTATACAAAGGGAAAATAATCAGTGCGCTTAAAAAGAAATCATTATGACACAAAAAAAATTGACTTACAAAGAAGCATTCTCCAAACTGGAAAACATTTTATTAAAGCTGGAAAATAATGAACTGGATGTGGATGAGTTGGCAGTCAATGTGAAGGAAGCATCAGAATTAATTAAATTTTGTAAAAACAAGCTTTTTGAAACAGAGGCTGAAGTTGAAAAAATTATTAATGAGCTTGATAGTGAAAAGTAAAAAAAAGAAAAACCGGGAGGAGAACTCCCGGCCTTCTAAAACCCTAAAACTAAACCTAGAATAAGTCGGTTTGTAGCATTAATTGATGAGAAATAGCAATGCTAACCTCTTAATTCTTTGTGAAATATCAAAATAATAATAAGTTTCACCAAATCTTTTTATTAACAATTAAAAAAGCAAACTTATTCCTGTCAGAAAATGGATTCCTGCCTGTGGAAAGTATCCATCCTCCATTTGCCGATTGCCGTTAAAATAATAGGAATATACCCATGCATTTGATTCATATTTGGCATTCGTGATGTTGTTAATAAGTAAATGCAGATCAATGTTCCGTATTAATTTCGTATGGAAAGAGTATTGTATTTTAAAATGACCCGTAAAATAGGGATCCAATACCCTGTCATCATTTGAAGTGTTATCAATATATTGTTTGCCAACATAATTCGAAGTCAGAACCAGGGAAAAGTTCTTCAACGGATTAATTTGTATCTCGCTGTTGGCTATAATTTGTGGCGAAAAAGCAATATTGGTTTTGCCCAGATTTTCTGCCCTTTGCCCCGCCGGATTCCAATTTGCATCATATTCATCTACATATTCGGTAAAATCATGAATGAGACTTTCACTCCATGTTGTATTAAAATTCCAGCTTAATGCTTTTATTATCTTCCACTCAAATATCAATTCCATCCCCTTTCGTGTGCTGTTATCCACGTTGGTCATAATAGCCGCACCAACATCGTTGATCTCACCTGTCAGAATCAATTGATCTTTATAATACATATAGTAAAAATTAATACCTGCAATCAATGATTTATATTGAAATCTGTAGCCTGCTTCAATGTCATTGAGCCTTTCCGGTTTGGGTTGTATACCTTCGGGATCTGAATCGGTATAGTTGCTCCGGTTTGGTTCCCTGTTAGCAACTGCATACATGAAATAAATATCATGGTGGTCATTCGGCTCATAAAATATTCCTGCTTTTGGATTCCAGAAATTGAAAATATGAGACTGCGAGATATCTCTCTGATCGTCATCAATACCATCAATTGTATGCTCTATACGCCGAAATTGCATGTCCAGATATAAGCTTAAGCCATCAGTCAGGAGATAATTGTATTTACCAAATACATTGAAATCAGTCTTTATACCTGTACCTCTGTACCATTCATGATCTTTCATACCATCACTCATAAATCTTGCCCAGATCACTTTTCCAAAATGTCGTCCGTCGTATTTATTCCACGCACCACCAATGGTTAAATCCGATCTGTTATGCTTATAATTCAATGAGAAAGTAACTCCATAAAAATCGTTATCCAGCCATTTTTGTCTAATCAAATCTGTTGATCGAATTGTAGTATCTCCCAGTACCAGAGTATCCAGTTTATAATCTTCAAGATTCCTATCTTCCCTTAATTCTTCATAGTAACCCCGCCCGTAAGTATAATGCAAACCGGCATTCATGGTCAGAGATCTGCCAAGTCTGTGGGAAAAGAAAAACTGATAATGATCTTGTTGATAGTTGTCTGTTTCATTATCATAATACCGGGGTTCTCCATCCGGGCCGGTATATTTTCCGGCAGGATTATAGGTCCGCACAGAATCCAGCAGATAAGAAGGTACACCATACCAGGCTTGATATGTTTGTTCTTTGCCTGAGAAAATATTCATTTTCATAATACACTTTTCAGTATAATACCCTCCTGAAACAAAAAATGATTTCAAATCACTCCAGCCACGGTCAATATATCCGTCAGAATTAATTTTTGACAAACGCAGGTCAAAACTTAACCGATCCCTTATCAATCCGGTTCCTGCAGTCAGTGTATTTTTAATCGTGTAGAAAGAACCAAAAGAGGAATTTACCTCAGCATAAGGATCTTGTTTTAGTATATTGGTTTGCATATTAATTGTAGCACCAAAAGCTCCTGCTCCATTTGTTGAAGTTCCTACCCCACGCTGTATTTGTACACTTTCAAGCGAAGATGCAAAATCCGGCATATTGACCCAGAAAACACCGTGTGATTCAGCATCATTCAAAGGAATTCCATTGATCGTAATGTTTATTCTGTTTGCGTCTGTACCTCTTATCCTGAATCCTGTATACCCAATACCGGTACCCGCATCGGAGGTAGTAACAAGTGAAGGTGACATAGATAAAAGGTAAGGCAGGTCCTGCCCGAAATTCAACAGATCAAGATCCTCTTCGGTAACGTTGGTGTATGCTACGGGAATGGTGCTTTCTGCCCTTGTTGCCCTGATAATAACTTCCTCTCCAAGCACAGATGACCTCTTCAGTGAAAGATCAATATGGTGATCGTGACTCAGGTAAAACTCATGTCTGAATGTTTCAAAACCGACATAACTGACTTTCAGAATACAATTTCCCTCGTCCAAACCTCTTATGGAAAAATCACCATCAATGCCTGAAGTGGTTCCTATATCGGAATTTTCAATAATAATATTGGCACCGATCAGCGGATTGCCTTCGTTATCCAGGATTTTTCCGCTGACTGAATATTGGGCAAATGCAAAGTATGCATTGCACAAAAACAGGAATACGACAACTGATCGTATCATAATAAATGTATGTTTTGGTTAACTACTCATCCACAGTGATTTTCACTGCTTCACTTTCTCCCTTCGCCGGCATTATCCGGATCAGGTGTTTGGGGTATGATCTCAGCCCGAAATATTAAGGCACCCCCCAATCGAGAAGTTGATCACAAAAATAATGGAAAAAATCTTTATCCGGAAAGAATCTGTCAAAAATTACGATTTAATCAGTAAATACAAGGATTTCCAGGTATTCTTCAACCTGTCTGATTTACTACTCTTATTCTTCAATAGTTAACTCAATTTCCAACTCCTCACAATAATCAACAATTTCGTTTACTACAGATTCAGGTGGATACTTAACATATATTTTTTTACCCTCAACAGTGGTTAACTGTCCGAATGGAAACCAATAGATTTCTTCCCCTACAGCAAATAAGCTTAGGTTTTGTTTCAGACATTCCTCACCTGTCATAGAATTAGTAACACTGATATTCTCATCTGCCGGTGAGATATTTAAATTCGGAACAATGGAGTAATGCCAAAAGGAACCCTCCCTCCAACTGAATAATAATTCGCCTTTTAATGTTCTGCCTTCGGAACGCTTTGAAGTATCTGAAAAATATGGCAACATTGTACATTCGGGAATTGTATTGTCATCCCTGGAGCAGGTGGCAATGCACAAAGATATTAAGATAAACGTGACGATTTTTTTCATGTATTGCATGTCCATGGATTTATGGTGGTTATGTTTCAGGATGAAAAACAGGAGTGTAAGGTTGCGTGAGAAACACAACAATCAGTCTTTTCTATATTACAATAGCGATATTATCGATCTTGTTGCGATGTAAATTATTCAACTTTTAATACCTCTTTGAATGCCTGAACAAATGTATCTCTGGGCAATGCTCCTTTGGCCATCTGTGGCTGACCTTTCAAAGGCACGAACAATAAGGAAGGGATACTCTGTATTCTGAATACCGAAGCAAGTTCTCTTTCCTTTTCAGTATTCACTTCATAAATGTTCAATTTACCCTGATATTTCTCAGCCAGTTCCTCAAGAACAGGGGCAACCATTTTACACGGTGCACACCAGTCTGCATAAAAATCAATCAGACAAGGTAGATCCCCATTAAAATTCCAGTCTTTTTGAGTTTCATAATCAAACACTTTCTTTTTAAAAGAATCTTTCGTAAGATGTTCTAATGCCATAATAATAGATTGTAATTTAAATTAACTTGAGTTCGAAAAATAACTCTCAATAGATCAATTGTTTAAAATAAGTCCTTTCGAGTATCCTGAGCTGTTCTAAAAATCCATTTTATATTTTAAAATCAAATAATTAAATCTGACACTTCTATTGAACTCAAGTTAAATTACATAAAATATGCAAACATATACCGGAAAACATGCAGCAATATCCGTTACAAATTGTTTTTCAAATAATCCCTCATATCATCGGGTGTTCCTATATCCAAAGAACTGCCATTTTCAAATGTCACATAATCGACCTTAAGGCCATCCCGGATCGCTGATTGAATAACATCACCCACATAAAGTTCCCTGGAATTGCCATTGTCAGTTTTTTTAATCCCGTCAGGATTCTTTACAAGGAACTCCTTCAGATAGTTATGCATATATTCGGTAAAGACGGGATTCCAAACCACGTTGGTCCAGCCAAAGTTCAGATCAGGCCTGTTCTGTTTTATTACAATATTTTTCACTTTGTTCCGGTCATCAAATTCTATCATATCCCATTTCAGGTAGTTTTCGACAGGAAAAATTCCCAGAACCACATCCGGATGATTACGATTCAATTTTTGAATTAGTTCGGAATATGCATTTTGGGGTTCAAAGAAAATATCAGGGAAACCGAGAGCAACGATTTTATCTTTCACAAAGGGATATGCCTGATCAAGTGTAAATGGAGTACCAAAAGTAAGGTTCACAATCAGATAGCCTATGTTTATTCCAAACTCAGTGCCGTCACCATAATATTCAGAAATATCCCACTTCCCCTTTCGGACAATAAAATAGATATTTTCAATGCTGGATTTTTTAAAGCATTGGATCAAATTCTCAGAGACAACAGAAATTTCCTTTCCGGAGCCGGAATAATGTATAGGGAATATTTCTTTGCTGCATGGAATTTTTCCAAGCCTGCTGGCAACGCCTCCTGCCGGGATTAATCCAATTGTATCCATAGCCAATTCTGTATATTTTATTAGTAAAGCAATAAAATTAATTCATATAAAGTATTTTTTTCCGATTAATTGTGATGTCTTTTCAAGGAAAATGATGATCCGTGATTCGTAATTGGTGACTGGTGATTGGTGAATTGACTTCGTCGAGCTCTCCCGATTTTCATCGGGATCGGTTGTTGAATCGTTTAACTGACTTCGTCAATTACCAATGTCCAACTCCCAATGTCCCTGCCTGCGGCAGGCAATTTCCAATTAATTACTGCATGTACTTCTACATTGGATATTTGTCATTGGACATTTAACATTGAAAGAATACTGATGATTATGAATCTTATTTTTCAACATCTCAATATATCAACTCCTCAACTCATCAACTACTCAACTAATCATTTAACAAACAATCCCTGCCATAAAAATTAGATTTGTATTTTTGCAAACAGTACATGAAACAATGAAGAACAAATTAACACATCCTGTCTTTCGTCTTATTTCAGACATTGCTGAAGAAAAAGAACTTACCTGCTTTGTTATTGGCGGATTTGTACGTGATCTTATTCTGGAAAGGCCTTCAAAAGATATTGACATTATTGTACTGGGCAGTGGAATAGACCTGGCCAAAGCTGTAGCTTCCCGACTCGGAAGGATAAAAGTGAGTGTATTCAGGAATTTTGGTACAGCAATGCTTCGATACAAAGAATATGAGATAGAATTCGTGGGCGCAAGGAAAGAATCTTACCGGCAAAATTCACGAAAGCCCGTTGTTGAAAACGGCACGCTTGAGGATGACCTGAAACGACGAGATTTTACCATGAATACACTGGCTTTGTCGCTGAACACATCAACGTTTGGCAGTCTTACCGATCCGTTTGATGGGTTGGATGACCTGGAAAACCGTATTATCCGAACCCCCCTTGATCCCGATACTACATACTCGGATGATCCGCTGAGAATGATGCGCGCTATACGTTTTGCAGCAGAACTCAATTTTACCATTGACAAAGTCTCACTGAAATCTATCACAAAAAACAGAAAAAGGATAACCATTGTATCGCAGGAGCGAATCATGGAAGAACTGAACAGGATAATCGCTGCCCCAAAACCTTCTTCAGGATTTAAACTGCTGGAAAAAACAGGTCTGTTATCTTTCATTCTACCTGAAATTCAGAACCTGAAAGGCGTGGAGAAAAAAAATGAACAGGCTCATAAGGACAACTTTTATCATACCATTAAAGTACTGGACAACGTAGCGAAAAAAAGCAATAATTTATGGCTACGCTGGAGTGCTTTAATGCATGATGTAGCAAAGCCTTCCACAAAAAAATTTGAACCCGGGACGGGGTGGTCATTTCATGGGCATGAATACCTTGGGGCAAAGATGATCCCGGGAATTTTCAGGCGACTAAAACTTCCCCTTGGCAATTCCATGAAATATGTACAAAAACTTGTAAAACTGCATCTTCGACCTATCGTGCTTTCGCGTGATGAAGTAACAGACAGCGCTGTGAGAAGACTGTTATTCGATGCAGGCGACGACATAGATGACCTGATGCTTCTGTGCGAGGCAGACATCACTTCAAAGAATGATACCAGGGTAAAGCAATACCTTTCTAATTTTAAGCTTGTAAGAAAAAAACTGAAAGAAATTGAAGAAAAAGATGCGATACGTAATTTTCAACCACCCATTAGCGGTGAATTGATTATGCAAACATTTAATATAGGTCCGGGTCGTAAAGTTGGAATCATAAAAAATGCGATCAAAGAAGCGATACTGGAAGGCGAAATTCATAACAATTATGAAGAGGCTTATAAATTCATGGTGATAATAGCAAAGGAATTAGGTTTGGAAAAACAGGAAAAATAAATTGAATTGTTATTTAACTCTGTTATTGTTAGTTACTATTAGAATTCAACAACAGTATGCTATAATCATCCCTCCAAAATAGCCGAAAGTTTACAGATTATTGATTCAGGGTAGAATTTATTATATTTGATATTATCAGCGTAGTTTTATTATTGTAAAGATTTCCTATTGGGAGATAAGCATGACACGGTTGAATAACCGGAACTATTTTTTAGTATGATAACAAATACATCAATCAGACATTCATGTTATCGGAAATGCAATAAACGAGTCTAATACTGATTGTCATGCTGACAAAATCCTTTTCTGTAATTCCGCTTATTATTGGTTTGTTTCTGGTTCTTACTTTTACCGGAAGCTTTGCCCGGCAAACAAAATATACAATTAGTGGAAAAGTAACAGATGCAAATTCCGGTGAAGCACTTATCGGAGTTAATGTATATCTGAAAAACATGCAGGCGGGTACAATTACCGGTTCCTCAGGCGAATACAGCTTCAGGGCTGAGTCCGGGAATTACACTGTCATTTTCAGTTTTGTCGGTTACCTTCAGAAAGAAATTAAAATAAAGTTATCGGGTAATGAAATTCTGAATGTGACCCTGGATATCAGTGAGACAGAAATTGAAGAAGTGAAAATTACCGCCCAACGGAAATTTTTCGGTAACATGGACTATGGCAGGGAAATTCCCTCAATTGATGCGGAAGCAATTTCAAAACAAAATGTGAATAATGCATCAGATATATTGCATGCCCGCCTGGCAGGCGTATGGGCTACCAAAACATCCGGAGCTCCCGGTGATCATCAGAAAATACGTATCCGCGGACAAAATTCATTCTTTTCATCTGCCGAACCTTTGTATGTTGTAGATGGAGTACCAGTGCCTATTGTTAACCTGTCCAGCCTGGGAATTTCCGATCTGAACATGCACGATATTGAAAATATTACCGTTCTCAAAGATGCCTCCTCTACTGCACTTTACGGCTTTCAGGGAGCTAATGGAGTTGTGCTGATCGATACTAAAAAGGGAACTGAAAAAGAAATAAACTTTTCTGCAAAATTCGGATTTCAATGGTTTAATAATTTTTATGATCTGATGTCATCGAAAGATCAGTTGACTTCACTCGATTCTGCAAATAGCAAGTTACGGTTCCCTCTAAGAAATATTTATCCTGAATATACCGATACTCTGTGCAGCCGTAACTGGCAAAAGGAAATATTTTCCAGGGGGAAACTGCAGGAATACCAACTTTCGACGTCAGGTTCACTGAAACCGTTCAGGTATTACTTTTCAGGTAATTATATGGATTACGTTGGAATATTGCAAAACTCAAAGTACAACCGATATACTTTTTCCACAAGACTGGGAGGATTATTCTGGAAAAGATTGGCTTTAGAAATAGCATACAGAGGAAGTGCCCAAATAAACAGAAATAATCAGGACGAATATAACGGAAACCGATTGATCTTTGAAGGCATAAACAAGTCGCCATGCCTGGAATGTACTCCTGACTCGCTTTTTTACGATGATCGAGGAAATTACCATTTGAGAATATATTATAATTATCCTCAGTTAAACAACAAAGAATTGCCACAGTCTATCATCGATAACAACACTCATGGCCTTGACATCAACACCCATGCATTGAGCGGATTTGTCAGATTGCGCATTACAGATCATATCAGCATGGATCTTATGGAATCTTTTATGATCAGGCATGCCGATTACAATTCCGGTTATACAGCTTATTATTACAATAACTATGGAAATCCTGTGAACAGGGAAATTGTCTTAAAATCCAGAGAAGACGTTATACTTCTGAATCATCAATACAATTTGTCCTATTACAATACGTTCGGGAAACATGATGTAGGGATTGTTTTAGCCGGAAGGCATTACAAAGACAACTTGTGGTGGAATGTGGATTCCATTGAAGGTACACTGAGCGAACACTTCTACCTGAGAAACTCGATGGCAGCCTATGGCCCCAAAGGTTCAGTGCTGCGCACTATGAATTCTTACCTGGGACATTTAAGTTACAATTACCGGAAAACTTATTTTATCTCTGCTATAGCAAACCTGAGCCAGATAAAAGAAGGTATTTATATCGAATATTACAGACTATTTCCTTCTGTTGCCCTGAGTTGGGAACTGGCACAGGAAAAACCACTCAGGAATTTCCGGTGGATGGACCATTTTAATTTGTTTGTCAATTGGGGAAAAAGCGGGAATTATCCGCTTAACGGGCTTGCTAACGATCTGTATGAAGATGTGCCGTATACCTTTCACGATTCAACCGGCTATTATCCTTATGTTCTGCAATTTGCAAACCACTATTTAAAACACGAAACTAATGCTGAAATCGATTATGGATTGAAAGCGTCCTTTCTAAAAAGCCGATTCTCTCTGAATGCTACTTATTTTACAAAAAATATCAGCAACCTGATTGTACAGCGTGATATTCCCGAATATTACGGAGGTGGAAAAATGTTCCTCAATATTGGTGAAATATCTGTAAAAGGTTTCGAGATAGGAATTGATATGGTTCCTGTCCAAACCAAGGATTTTACATGGTATTTACAATACAATTTTTCCACATCCTCACAGACTGTTACAAAACTATCAGAAGGGAAAGATATGCAGTTCATAGAACCTGATCCGCTTATACCCGATTTCATTATCAAAGAGGGTGACCCTCTTGGTAATATTTACGGATACCGAGTGACCGGAAAATGGACGGAAGACGACGAGCATACTGATAACAATTACTATATTGAATACTGGGGCTTAAAATTTGTAAATGCCGACAGTTCGAATTATATTCTTGATGAAAATGACAAAATGATCATAGGAAATTCAATTCCTGATTATACCTGGAATTTTTCCAGCTCCTTCCGGTATAAAGATTTTGTACTGGATATGGTTTGGTATGCTGCGATAGGAGTCGATAAATTCAACGCAACACGCGCCGCTACCATCATGACCGGTAACAACCGGGATATTAACAATTATATAAACGACAGCATTCTGGCTGTCAGAAACAAATACATGTATGAATCTTCTGAATTCATTGATGATGCCGGATTTGTCAGGTTAAAAACCGTTACACTTTCTTACGAACCTTCAAAGCCTCTGATCAGGAATGTCGGCATGCAATTCTCATTGAGCTTTGAAAATCTGATCACAATTACACAGTACAGGGGATACGACCCGGAAGCCACAATATTTACCGACAACAATTTTTCTGATAACTCGATCGATCGTGGATCATATCCCAGTCCAAAAGCAGTGTATATTACAGTAAGCCTGAAATTCTGATACTTTTTGCATTTACTATTTCCAGTCAGATAATATGATCAGGAATGAAACCTTTTTTTTTAACAGCTTTGTAATTTTAAAATAACTGATATTACGAAAAACCTACACTACAGGAATATAATAAAAGCATGTTACTTTTTTGTAATTGCCGTAAACAGATCACGTAAACATTCCATGATTGATTATGCACCTGTTTTTAAATCAATTGCCTAAATTCGGGTTCAACCGGATATCTCCCTCCGGAATAGGAAAAAAGTATGCACTTTTATCAAAGGTTTCCGGAGGCCCTCCTTCGTTGGGGTGCCTTAAATTGGGCAAATCCTCCACCATTTCAAGCCGTACCAGGTCGAACCAGCGGCCTTCGGGTTCGCCACACAACTCCCACGCCCGCTCCCACACCACCGAATCCGCAAAAACTTCGGGCGACAGGCCAGGTTGCAGGTCATAAACCGAAGAAGAATACAAGTCAACATTGTGTGCCCTGCGGCGGATCCTGTTCACGCATTCATAAGATTTTTCATTGAGTTGCCCCGATCGTGCCGAAGCTTCTGCATAGGTGAGGAGAGTATGAGCGTAACGAAAAAGGTAGGTTCTTGTTGACCCAAAATAAAAATAGGTGTTTTTAAACCAGGTATTATTTGGATAAAATATATCATATGATATAATATAAGGGTCGTAATAGAATTTTCGAATGCCAATACGGTTACATGGATCTATCTGATCAATATGAACATATCCGGTATCGGAAGTATCAAAATCGGGTGGAAAATAGATGGAATTGAAGAAACTGATCTCTTTACGGTAACCGGACGGGTATGTATTATAGAAATTCATTTCTGCGCAGGGATAAAAAATACGCAGATATTCATCAGGATTTAACATAAAACTCCAACCATACCAATCCAAGTTGTAAAAGAATCCAACATAATCAAGATTTACTTCATTAAGATTTGAACTGTATTCAGGGTTTGCATGGTACAAAGAGAAAACGGATTCTTTATTATAAAGATGATCTTTATCCCACACCCAGCTGAAATCTTCAAGCAAACCAAAACCAAAATAATCAGCACTGTCAATTATTTCTCCGGCTGTTTCCATCGATAATTCGTATTTTGATCCGTCATTTGCCGGATAACCTGCCCAGCTTAAATACACCTCTGCCAATATAGCCTTAGCCACACCTCGATGTGGAGTTTCATAAGGAATACGTGATACTATATTATTTTCAGGAAGCAATAGCATGGCTTTTTGTAAATCGCTTCGAATGAATTCGTAGATTTCAGAAAAAGATGGTTTCTCTACTGTATAGGATACATCATTGTCAGCTATTAATGGAATTTGACCGTAAATTCTGGTGAGTCTGAAATGACAATATGCACGAATCAGAAAGAGTTCACCCAGGATTATCCTGGTAGGTTTTTCTTCGGGAAATAAAGAATACTGATCCAATATATTATTCACTGAAGCTAGTACCGAATAGAAGTTATCCCATTCCAGATTAGTTTTTATCTCATACTGATATTCCTGCCAACAGCCAATCATTTCTGTCATATTATACAAGCCACTGTAAGTCGGTGGCGAATTGTTGATATCATCTCCCTTTGTGTATGCATAATGAGCAGGTATATCATCGAATACACTTACAAATTTTCCATATGCTCCGCCTGTAGCTATTAACAGCTGATCATAATTTTGGATTTTACCTATTGGAATATCTTCTTCGTGGAATAGGTTTTCGCAACCGACTAAAAGAAAAAGCAATATAAATAAGGAATGTTTCGTCATGGAATATCACTTATTCCTCAAATTCGGATTTAACCGGATATCTCCCTCCGGGACAGGAAAAAAGTATGCGCTTTTATCAAATGTTTCCGGTGGCCCTCCTTCGTCAGGGTGCCTTAAACCGGGCAAATCCTCCACCATCTCAAGACGTATCAGGTCGAACCAGCGGCCTTCGGGTTCACCTGCCAGTTCCCATGCCCGCTCCCACACCACCGAATCGGCAAAAACTTCGGGTGACAGACCAGGTTGTATGTCATAAACCGAAGGAGTATATATATCTACATTGTGCGCCCTGCGGCGTATCCTGTTCACGCATTCATAGGCTTTTTCATTGAGTTGCCCCGATCGTGCCGAAGCTTCGGCATAGGTGAGCAAGGTATGGGCAAATCGAAATACATATATTCTGGGATTACCTGCTAAAAAAATTAGATAAGAAGAACCTGGATAATATTGGTTCATTGAAACTTCATAAGGCTCATAATAAAACTTGCGACAGCCAATCCTGTTGCATATATCTACTTCATCGAGATAAAGATAACCGGTATCTTTATCACTGAATTCAGCAGGAACATATATGGTGGAATAAAAACAGATTTCTTTTCGGTAGTTCCGAGGATACTTGTTGTAAAAATTTACCTCCGTACAATAATAAAATAAGCCAATATACTTTGAATTTGGATTTATCATAAAACATTGGTCATAACTATTCTCAAAGGAAAATCCCAAATAACTTTTATTTATCTCATCCATAATTGTAGACCTTTCCGGATTGGCATAGTATAAAGCAAAAACCGATTCTTCATTAAAATAATGTTCCTTATCCCATAAATGTGCGAAATCACTTACCATGCCCAAACCAAAATAATCTGCACTGTCAATTACCTCACCTGCCTCGCTCATTGCAAGTTCGTATTTCGATATATCTTTTACCGGATACCCTGCCCAACTTAAGTAAACTTCGGCCAGCAGTGCTTTGGCTGTTCCACGATGTGGGGTTTCATAAGGAAGACGTGCCTTTGCATTGTTTTCAGGAAGTAATGCCATTGCATTGTTCAGATCACTCTCGATGAATTTATAAATATCTGTAAAAGATGATTTTGATACCGTGTAAGAAATATCAATGTTATTAATTACAGGTACTTCCCCATAGGTACGCGTTAACCTGAAATAACAGTATGCTCTTATATAAAGCACCTCACCCAGGATACCTCTTATTCGCTTATCCGATATAGATGATAGGTTGTACTGATTTAAAATATTATTTACAGAAGCGATTATTGAATAAAGTTTTTCCCACGCAACTGAAGTGCTCCAATTTAAGTCACCCTCATTCCAGCAATCTTTGAGGCCATAAAATCCACTATAATTCGGCGTACTATTATTCAGATCATCCCCTTTAAGAATTGAAAGATTAAAGTAACTCGCATTAAATGCATCCGAAAGCTTCCCATAAACCCCATTGGCCGCCTGTTTCAGTTCATCAGGATTTTTTATCTCACCAATGGATATTTCCTCTTCGTGAAATATTTTTTCACAACTGGTTAACAAACAAACCGCAAGTATACATAAAAATGAAGCTTTCACATTTAAATATTCATTCACAATGAAATCAAAATTAATACCTTTAATTTAATAATGTTTAATAAGATTAAATTACGACTATTTTCAATTGATTTAAACATGCAGGAATTTGAAGGATCTTTATTCAATTAATATTTGTATGAAAATGGCAGTCATTACAATATCCCTGAATAAGTTAATTTATTAAGTTCAATACAATTAGAAATCAAATCCATGCCCGTCCCTTACTTTATCGATATGCACTGTCATCCTTCGCTGAAGCCTTTTGGGAGGAGCTTTGATAGTAACAGGAACAGTTCTGATACACGGTCCGACAGCAGCTACTGGCATCAGGACCGTCCGAATATCATCACCCAATTTCTGAATATTGCCTTAACCGTGACAGAGTGTTTTATAAAAACGCAACGGATTTCCTGAGATGTAATTTTGTTTGACGGGATTTATCTTAATAACTCTGGCTAAGCCCCTGCTTTGGCCTCATTGTATTTTACCTGCATTTGCAATACACCTTTGTGAAATTCAGGGAATCTTGTCCACAGGTCTTTTTCACAAGCCTGCAGCTCGGTACATTCAATACAACAATCGAATCCCTTTTCCTGTACACAGGCACGCACAGGGCAATTTGCAGCGACAACACCTTCCGGTTTATCCGGACTTTTGCATCTGTAGCAGAAAACCTTTTCCGGATCGAACTCCAGTCCGTACCTTTCTTTGATGTTCCATAGTTCATAAGCTGCCTTCTTCTTCTCGTCATCATTCTCAATGGTTGCAACGTATAACGGACAATCAGGGGGACATGAATATCCACAATATTCCAGTTTTTTAGGATCTGGGATATCTTCCCCACCCAGTGATTTGCCAAATACACTCATTTGCGGGCATAAGGCAAATATGCCCCATGCCATGCAGAGTTTTGAGCTGTCTTTTAAAAACTCGCGGCGATTGGATTTGTTTTTCATGTCTGTGGTTTTTTGGAAATTATACCGCCAAGCGTTTATAAAGAAAAGACAATTTTCGGCAAAAATATACGTATTTTTTGATTGGTGATTCGTGATTGGTGATTCGTGATTGGTGATTTGTGATTTGTAAGCAGTAATCAGTATTCGGTATTTAGTAGTTGAGTTGTTTAACTGTGGAATTGTGTAATCGTTAGAAATGATTAATCGATGAATCGGGCAATCGATGAAATGAAGTTAATCAACCAACAGAATGTTTTTTATATAACATCAGTTATTCAATTCATCAGTTCTCCAGTTAATCATATTTAGTATTGATTAGTTGAGAAGGTGTGTTTACTATTCAGAGTTTAAAGTTTTGAGACGGAAGACTGAAGTCGGAAGACAGAAGATTGATGCTGGCTTTGCCCGCTGAAGTTTTAACGAAAGCGGGTTACTTGTTGCTGGTTGCTGGTTTCACTGCCTTTTTTACATGCCGTGCAAAGACACGGCATCCAGGATTTATTACTCATAACCGCATAGAAATCTGGATCCCTGGTCTACGCCAGGGATGTTAATTCCTCTTTGGTTTTCAGGATTTGGAATGTTGATCCCAGATATAAGGTGTGTAATCTGCCTGCCGTTTTATCGGCTTGTGGCTTGCAGGCAGTTTTGTTGCTGGAAGTGGCAGCCGGAGGCAATTGTTAAACTAGTTAATTGTTTGTTTGGAATTCATAGTTTAGATTTTGAGATGTGAGATTTGAGACTTGAGACTAATGACCAGAGACTAATGACCAGAGACTTTTTCCGAAATCCGCAATCATAAAAAAAGTTGTTAATTTTTCCTCTTGGTCTGTAACGTAATTAATAGTATATTCATTTCTTTAATAACTATAATATAAACTTTGCTTATACAACATTATTTCTAACCAATATCTGCAATCATGAAACGTACAATTATTCTTACCCTTATTATTGCCGCCATAAGCATACAAAGTTATTCTCAAAATGATCTTAAGTTATTTTATTTTGGTGCAGGCGTCGGATTTGGTTTTTTTAGTCCGGGTGATGTCAATGATTTAATAACTGATTACTACAGTTATGCTACTGAGGAATTTGGAACTTATGATATGTTTGTATATTATGTGCTTAATGTCAAAGGTTCATTCTTCTTCTCAAAATATACCGAGCTGCAACTGGAAGCAGAATGGGGATTCTCTCCTAAATTAGTTATGATTAATGATGAAACTGACACGTGGTTTTACAGACGACTAACTCCTGCTCTTAAATTTAACGTTCACATCCCTGCAAGTGATAAGCTCTCAATTTACTTTGGCCCGGGTATCAACTGGAATAGTCTGAAGTTGAACACACCCGAAGACACTGGTCTGAAATCTTCATGTATTGGCTTTTCAGCCCAGGCAGGTGTTATGATCAGGTTCAGCAAATGGACCATTGCTCCTTTTATAATAGCTGACTTTATCAATACGGATGATTCTGAAACAGTGGGAGATGATGCTGGTCATACAACAGATGTTGGACTCAATTATACCGGAGTACATTTGGGAAATACCTTTTATTTTTAGCAAAGAAAGAATTTTGTCAATCCAAAGGCCAAAGAATAAATTTGGCCTTTTTTTATTTCATGAACAGCGCCTGGTTTACTAAGAAAAAATGCAAATGATATATCCTATTTGCTACAGATTAAAATAGAGGTCAAGATAAACAGGCAGGTGATCACTGAATCCTCCTATATATAAAGGTCCCTGGTATGTTCTGTAAGGTTTCCATCCGCCATATGTCCTGTCCTCCTGCAGAAGAAATTCATAATCTGCGATATGTATGCAATTTATACAGGTAGTAATCATAGCGTCCGTTTTCAATAAATTACCCGAAACAATAAACTGATCAAACATATTCCAGATGCCTTTATACTTATACGTTCCGCATTTGCAACCTGCTTTTAAAGAAGTTGATAAATTGTATAGTCTGCCGCATATCACCGAATCTTCCGGATCCTGTGCATTTAGTATTCCTGCCAGACTTTTGTCAGAAGGCTCGTCATTAAAGTCACCTGTAATAACAATGTTGGCGCACGAATCAAAGGACACTATCGAGTCTGTTTCCATTTTCAGCTCCTTTGCTACAAAAAGTCTTTTGACCTCAGATCTTTTCTGTCCTCCTCTTCTTGATGGCCAGTGGTTTACAAATAAATGAAGTGTATCCTCTGATTTGGTCAAGGCCTTGAAATATAATATATCACGGGTTGTTCCATCAATTTCATAAGGAAATACTATGCGGATAATCTCTGATTCCAGCTCTATTATTACCTCTCTGTTATACAATAAAGCAACATCTATCCCCCGTTGATCAGGAGATTCAAAATGTACTATTTTATAGTTAAATTTCTGCAGGGGCGTATTCAAATACAATTCTTTCAATACTTTCATATTCTCAACTTCTGCCAGACAAATTATCTCAGGAGGTTTGTTCCCTCCTGTTGCAGCAATGGTTTTAAAAATGTTCAATGCTTTTTTATGATATTTCAATTCCGTCCATTGTTTTTCGCTATCAGGCAAAAACTCACTATCTGAATATGCACTGTCGTCCTTTGTATCAAAAAAATTTTCAACATTGTAAAATACAATTCTCAGACCACCTCTGTCAGACAAAAGGGAATTATTCGTTATCTGCCCTGAACAAAAGAAACAGGAGAATACCAATAAAAATAAATGCTGAGTAAAAAAATACGGATTACTCATAACGTTCAAATGCTCCTAAATCAGGTTGGCCATCAAGAATTCGGCTGTTTCCAAGGTAATCATATTCCAAAAATGTATGGTCCTGAATAATCCGGATTTCACCCGAATCTTTTGCAGCTGAAAGAGTGTCCAGTTGAAAATCATAAGCACCCAGCACAATACTGTCATTTATAAAGTTAGGATCTTCATTCAGCACAATAAAATTAAAATGTTCCGGATCTTCGTAATCCAGCGAATCGACATGGTTTTTAATCAGGCAATGATCGAAGTAGTAATTGAATTCAGCGTCGCTAACACTGTCTTTATAGATCTCCTGGGTGAGAACACCATAAATGATTGAGTTCGCAAACTCAAGGTTTAAATCCCTTTTTAACGTAACATCAATAATTCTGAAATCATCATCCAGATCAGCCCAATCATAATAATTTGTAAATAGTATGGTTGGGAAAGCACGACTCTTGTACCCTCCCTTGTAGTATCCGGGATAAAATGCCGATACATTTGAAATCGTGCACTGATAAAAATGATAATCGCCCCCCATACACAAACCCAGGGCATACATTCCGCAATCTGCAATTACTGTATTGTAGGCAGTAATGTTTCCCCCGAAAGCATAAATACCCCTTGATGCAGAATTCAGAATCATGCAATTTCGAAGCTCAACAGAAGATTTTGTGTCCAGATCAGGGTAACCTACCTGGATACCGGCATTCGCGTTCCTGATCGTAACATATTCCAGCAGGTTACCCGTACTCCTTGGATGTATATATATTGTACCCCATTGTCCTGCCGTATTTTCATACTCTCCGTCAAATCTTGCTCCTGTAAATAGTATCGGATTTTCAAGTGTCCCTCTTGCTTCCAGTCTGCCCCATACAATAAGGCTGGAATAATTATGAAGATAAACAATTGTTCCTGGCTCAATTGTTAACACTTCAAAAGAATCAATCGCCATATTTTCAACAATCAGATAAGGTTTTTCGCTGGTCCATGTTTGTGATTTGATGATCTCATTTCTAAAAAGATTGACATCCTGTCCGTATGCAATTAACTTTATATCCTGCATATTTCCATTTGTCAGGCATATCACCGAATCTTTTACGACTAAAGGACTATTCGCATTTAAAGGATCAATGGTAACTTCAACAAAAACATAAATACTGTCATCAGGTGGTATTAGTATGTTTTTATGATTTTCCCCTTTTTCCCCATCGACATTTAACCGAAAATATGAATCTGAACCCTGTGCTAAATACAATTCTGAGATTTCAACAGGTTGATCATACACGTTATAAATTTTGAATCTTTTTGTTACAGACCCCAGCGTTGTAAGGATAGTATCAAAATATACAGTGTCTGTGGAAAAATACAGGCAGGCATTTTTGTCAGTAAGCAACTTTTCGTCTTTGCATCCAAAAAGTATCAATAATAACAGGCCGACAGAAAATAGTATTTTAAAGAAACCTTTCATCAATAATTTTTGCAAATGTATATACTTTGATCAATATTTTATTTAATAAACGGATTTCCCGGATATGGATTGTCTTTCCATTACAGGAATAAAATATTTTAATTCCACTTGATTTTACAATATCTTTATTAAATTTATTACAATATTGTTTGTCACATCTTATTAAGAAAGTCTGTTTTCAAATGGAAATAAAAAAAGCAACGTTTTATGACCTGATGGATGTTCTTTTTCTTCTCAGAGATTGCATTTCAGATATGAACAGTAAAGGTCTTAAGCAATGGAACAGTACTTACCCCGGACCAGAAATCATGAAAAATGATATTGAAAAAGGAACTCTTTACATTTGCACAGACCTGGGAATAGCAAGAGGAATGATTAATCTTTCCGATGAAATTCCGGAAGAATACAACGAGATCAAATGGAAGGGTAAATCTGATAAAGTATTATATATTAACCGGTTTGCTGTGAATCCCATTTGGAAGGATTCAGATGTTGCTCAACAACTTCTGGCATTTGCAGAAAAGCATGCAACAAAAAATAAATATCCGGGTATTCGGTTGGATGTATTGGACAATTTTCCTGTTGACAGTGCATTTTTTACTGCCAAAGAATACGAATTTGCAGGAGAATTTCATTCAACATTTCAAAAAATGCCATTCACCTGTTACGAAAAAAACCTGTGATTTCAGAACCACAGGTTTTTTTCAAATCATCTGCATTTATAGAGTAATTGGAATTCCACGATAAAAATCAAGAATTTTAGCTGCAAAAATATATTCGTATTTCGCTTGCAAAAGATCCGATTCCGCTTTAATATAATTATTTTTAGCTATGTTGTATTCCACTGAATTTACCATCCCAACACTAAATTTTTGCTCTGTATAATGAAAAGATTCCTTGTTTGATTTCACTGCTTCTATAGCAGAGTTATATTTCTCTCTTGCTGATATGGCATCATTATGTGCCTGTTGTATATTTTTATACAACTGCTGTTTCACCTGATCCAGTTCAAATTTGGAATCTTCCATTTGGATTCTTGCCCGACTTATTCCGTTGTTAACTTCCCATCTGTTCAATATAGGTATACTAAGACCAATACTTAAAGATTGTGCAATATTGTCATTAAACTGCTGAGAATAGGAATAATCTGACACACCATAGGAGGGTGAAACCACAATCTGACTGGGATTACCCTGAATGTACCCTATTTCCTGCTCAGAAAAATCATTTGTGTTAACCAAGGTCCTCTGATCTGAATAACCGGTATAAATACTGCCTGAAAGATAAAGCATCGGACTGCGCCTTCCTTTCTGAATAGCCAGTTGTTTTTCATAACTTTTTAATAAATACTCAGCACTCTTAACATGAGGCAGATATTCCAGTGCATCATTATACACCAGAGAAACAGAAGGAATATCTTTTGCGATGTTAGGATCAATAGTATCTGGCACAACAATGTCAAAATTAGAAGTTGAATCCAGGTCAAGCAATTGAGATAGATTCAATATGGATAGATTCAATTGATTCTGAGTATTGGTAACAATTAAATTTTCATTGGCTAATTGAGCCTGTATTTCAAGCAGATCGCCTTTTGCAACATTGCCGGCATCAACAAGTTTTTGAGTGCGGTCGACCTGAAGTACCGTAACTTCTTTCTGGTTTTTTGCTACTTCCAGGAGTTCTTTTTGAAAGAGTATCTCCAGATAAGCAGATGAAATATTGAACGTATTTTCAATTTTTTCTTTTTCAACATTTTGTATAGCAGCCAGGGATGCATACTGATTGCTCCTAATGTTATTGTAATTTTGCAAACCGTTAAAAAGACTGATATTTGAAGTAACACTGTAATTATCAGATATGGAATTGTTCAAAATAAAGTCATTGGTAAATGGGTCAATCTGACGGCCAAAACCATAATTTCTGCTGATGTTCCCGTTTAAATCCGGTAAAATATTCGTATAGGATTGGAGTAAATCAACATTTGCTACTTTCGCCTGTAACTCCTGTCTTTTTATTTGCAAATTATTGGCATGTGCATAATTGATACAATCTTCCAGTGTCCATTTTTTTTGTGAAAATGCCTGTACCTGAATAAATGAAATCAAAAAAAGGAGCAAATACTTAATTTTCATGGTATTATTATTTTATGTATTGATATGAATTATTTTTTGTATCGATATAGCAGCTTAATATAACCGGAATCTGTTTCAGTATCTAAAATCTGAATCAATTCCCGTTTTGAATCGTATGTATTGATCTTATTTCTCAAGGCTTCTATTTTTGTCTTTGAATGCACTATTTTCCAAGTTTGAAATACCAAACCATCCTACTCTGTGTTTCTATATCCAATTGTTTTTTGGAAATCATAACCTCCACTTCAGCCGAATCATTATCTTTTATGATTCCCACAGAAAACATACCTCCTTCATGATTAACTTATTTTCATTGCTTTTCGTATGTTCTCTGTCACAATATGGCCATCAAATAATTGAATAATTCTATGGGCTTTATCAGCATCCGCCGGTGAATGGGTAACCATTACGATAGTTATCCCGTCAGCATTTAACTGCGACAACAAATTCATTATTTCTTCTCCGTTTACCGAGTTTAAATTCCCTGTTGGTTCGTCAGCAAGTATAAGCTTTGGTTTGGATATGATTGCCCTTGCAATTGCAACCCGTTGTTGCTGTCCTTCCGAAAGTTGCCGTGGATAATTTCTTTTTCTGTGTGAAATCTTGATCTGATCAAGCACCTCGTAAACCCTTTTGCGCCTTTCAGACGCTGATACACCCATGTATAGTAAGGGCAATTCGATGTTATGATATACTGTGAGTTCATCAATCAGGTTAAAACTTTGAAAAACAAACCCTATATGGCCCCTTCGTAATTTTGTCCTTCTTAATTCATTCAGCTGTGATACTTCCTTATTATCAAACCAGTATTTTCCTGAAGCCGGGCGATCCAATAAACCAAGAATGTTAAGAAGAGTGGTTTTCCCACAGCCCGAAGGCCCCAGAATTGCAACAAATTCACCATCCTCAACCGCAAGATTCACACGGTTCAAAGCAATAGTTTCGATTTCATTGGATCTGAAAATTTTTGTAAGTTCTTCGGTGCGTAACATAATTTTTATTCAATTCATTTCAACTGTTTTATTTTTTCATTTATCGTGCCATAGATATTATCTTATTGTTTTTGTGAGTCTTACATAATTTAATTCAAGAAAAAGTTGTACGGAAATGCTACAAAAACAGTACGATTTCGAACAATTAAAAATTAATACCTACATTTGTTATGTGCCTGTTTACTTAGGATGATAAACTTCATATTTTCATTATATGATCGAAAAATTAGGAAAAATACTGGCAATTGACGACAATGAAGATATTCTTTTTGCTTTAGAGTTGTTGCTTAAATCAAATGTTGAAACAATTACTACTGTCAGTAATCCAAAAGAAATACCGGATTTGTTAAAAACAGAAGATTATGATGTCATACTTCTGGATATGAATTTTACGAAAGATGCCAGTAGTGGTCAGGAAGGATTTGACTGGTTAAAGCGGATATTGGAAATTGATCCGAATGCAGTTGTTGTATTCATTACAGCCTATGGTGATGCGGAAAAGGCAGTGAAAGCGATAAAAGCCGGGGCAACTGATTTTGTTTTAAAACCATGGCAAAATGAAAAGTTACTTGCAACCCTTTCTTCGGCATTAAAACTCAGAAAATCAAAACTTGAAGCCGGGCATTTGCGATTCAGACAAAAAGAATTGTGCGATATAATGGATAAATCTTTTCACGAATTTGTGGGAAATTCACCTGAAATGCAGGAAGTCTTCGCCACAATCAAAAAAGTTGCACAAACCGATGCCAATGTATTGATATTAGGCGATAATGGGACAGGAAAAGAGCTTGTTGCCAGAGCATTGTATCGTAACTCCCAGAGAAAAGACGAGGTTTTTGTTAGTGTTGACATGGGTTCCATCACAGAATCGTTGTTTGAAAGTGAGCTGTTTGGCTATGTAAAAGGGGCATTTACTGATGCGAAAAGTGACAAACTGGGAAGGTTCGAAGTTGCATCGAAAGGAACGCTTTTTCTGGATGAAATTGGCAACCTGTCTCAGGCTGTTCAGGCAAAACTACTGACAACCATCGAACGTCGCGAAATTATAAGGGTTGGAGCAGTAAAGCCCACAGCTATTGATGTTAGATTAATATGTGCAACGAATAACGATATTCACCAGATGGTGAATACAGATAGTTTCCGGCAGGACCTTCTTTACCGTATTAATACTGTTGAAATACATCTTCCTCCTCTGCGTGAAAGAACCGGTGATATTGCTTTGCTTTCGGAGCATTTTTTGAAAGTATATGCAAAAAAATATAAGAAAGCCATAACCAGAATTAGTCAGGCAGCTATGAACAAATTGAACCATTATAGCTGGCCTGGAAATGTAAGAGAATTACAGCATGCTCTTGAACGTGCTGTCATTATGTGTGAATCAAATACACTTGAACAGGATGATTTTTTCTTTTCAAATCAAAAGAAAAAACAAGAAGATGTTGCATTAGAAACATACAACCTGGATGATGTGGAAAGAAAAATTATTGTCAAGGTATTAAAACAAAACCAGGGAAATATTACTCAAGCTGCCAAAGAGCTGGGATTAACCCGAACTTCTCTTTACCGAAGAATGGAAAAATATGATCTTTAAAAATTTTAGGTTCAATCTCATTCTAAGAGTAATATTTCTTACAGCCTCTATCTTTCTGTTTTATTACTCTTTTTCAACCGATTATTTTTTTACACCAATAATTGTTGGCGCAGCAATTATTTTTGAGGTTTCATCCCTTGTCAGGTATATCGATAAAACCAATCGTGAACTTACATCTTTTCTTGAATCCATTCGTTTCAATGAATTTACAAGAACTTTTAAAATGGAAGGACTGGGCTCTTCATTCAATGAACTAAATGAAGCTTTTAATGAAGTAATTAATGATTTTCAGCGTGTACGATCAGAAAAAGAGGAACATTTCTATTATTTACAGACCATACTTCAAAATATTGACATTAGTCTTATTGCTTATCAAGGCGATGGTACAATTGAATTGATAAACAAATCTGCCAAAAAGTTATTTCAGGTATCAGGTCTGACAAATATTAAAGGATTGGAAAAGCTTAGTAAAGAACTTGTCGATGTTTTATTTAAAATAAAACCCGGACAAAGTGAGCTTGTTAAGGTTTATGATGAAGACGACTTTCTCCAACTGGCAATTTATGCCACTACCATAAAAGTGAAAGATAAAATTATTACACTGGTCACAATAAAAGACATTCAGCACGTATTGGAAGAACAGGAAACGGAAGCATGGCAAAAACTTATCAGAGTGCTAACTCATGAGATCATGAATTCAATTACACCAATTTCCAGCCTTTCCTCGACACTTAACAATCTTCTAAGTCAGTATTCATATGATGAACAAGGGAAAACTCCGGTAGAAAATGAAAGTCTTACGGAAATTGAAAAGGCTCTTCAAACCATAAATAAAAGAAGCAACGGGCTTTTGCATTTTGTGAATACCTATAGAAATTTGACACGGATCCCCAAACCCAATTTCAAAATCTTCCCGATTGAAGATCTGTTCTCCAACATTAAACTATTAATGGAAAAAGAACTGAATAAAAAAAATATTAAACTTATTCTAAACATTGAACCACCACAACTTGAAATTACTGCCGACGAACAACTGATAGAACAAATACTAATCAACCTCATCAAAAATTCAATCGATGCTCTGAAAGGAAGAGATAATGCTGAGATTCACTTAAATGCTTTTTATAATAAGAGGGGCCATTTTACAATTCAGGTAACTGACAATGGTCCCGGAATAATCCCTGATGTTCTTGATAAAATTTTTATACCGTTTTTCACAACAAAAACCAGCGGATCAGGAATCGGTTTGTCTTTATCCAGGCAAATTATGCGTCTGCATGGCGGAACAATAACTGCACATTCAAAACCTGAAGAGGAGACAATATTTACATTAACGTTCTGATGCTTTTATTCTTATCATTCTATTTCCAACCTGAATACTATCCCCTGCCCTGAGCTTGGCCCTTTTCCTGGTTTCAATTTTATTGTTTACCCATACTTCTCCTCTATCAACGAGGATCTTTGCATGAGCTCCGCTTTGAGCTATACGAAGTAATTTTAATAATTTGTTCAATTCAATAAATTCACTTTTCAGTTTGAAGTATTCAGATTTCATACTATTTAACATAAATTTGTTTTAAAAATAATCGAAATTCCGGCAGATCTGAATCATTTCTGTTGTAAAAAGTTTGAATGACATATTTATTTCTGTTTCCTGATAAATGCAATAAAAAAATCAAACATTCTGTCAGTATCTATAAGAAACATCCATTGAAATTAATTTGAACATTTATCCATTAAATAGTGTTAATCAATAAATTATATATTTATATATTTATATATTTATATATTTTGGTATGTTATTTGATGTAATTATAAGTTTCATATACTATAAAAAAATTTACAATATGGCATTAGAGCATTTAACAAAAGAAAGTTTTAAGGTGAAAGTATTTAACTTTGAAACAAATAAAGAGTGGAAATTTGAAGGTCAGCGACCGGCAATCATCGATTTTTATGCAGATTGGTGTGCACCGTGTAAAATTGTTGCCCCTGTTCTTGAAGAATTGAAAGAAGAATATGGTGATAAAATCGATATCTTTAAAGTAAATACGGAAGAGGAGCGTGAAATATCTGCAATGTTTGGAATACAAAGCATCCCAAGTTTATTGTTCGTGCCTGTTAACGGACAGCCCCAGATGGCTATGGGTGCCTTACCCAAAGAAACATTCAGAAAAGCAATTGGTGATGTATTGAAAGTGAACTAATGTTAAGAACAATCAAAAAGTATCTTCTTACAATAGCAGTTACAACAACCGGTATTGTTGGAGGATATTTATACTGGAGGTTTATTGGATGCAATTCCGGTTCGTGCCCCATAACTGCAAATTGGTATACAAGTGTTATAGCAGGAGGTTTGATAGGTTATTTGGTTGGAGATTCGATCCATGATGTTTTTAAGAAAAAGAAAAATAAGACAAAACAAATAAAAAGCTGAATCGTTCCCTGAAACCCACGGGCAAGATCGAAATTGCAGCATATGAAAAACAACTGTTGCATTTTGCAGCAGAAGGTCCGGAAATATACAAGTGCCTCTTTTTTCCAAATTATCTGAAAATGAATTCAATAATTTACTCCAGGCAAGAATTGTGAATCCGGATGAAGGGTTTTATTATCCGGAAAAGGTAAGTATTCTTCAGAATTATTATACAAAAATCTGTTTAGCATGAGTTACTATTTCTCAAAAACAATTAATAAAACATACGAACAAGCACAGTCCTATGTTGAAGAAAAATTAAAGACGCATGGCTTTGGTATTGTAACCGAACTGGAAATGCATAAAAAATTTAAAGAGAAATTGGATGTTGATTTCAGACCTTATAAGATCCTGGGTGCTTGTAGCCCAAAACATGCATACGAAGCGGTTTCTGCAGAAGAACATATTGGATTAATGCTACCCTGCAACGTAGTAATTCAGGACAAAGGAAATGATCAGTCAGAAATATCAGCGATTGATCCAATTGCTTCAATGCAGGCTATCCATAATGCATCTTTGGAAAAAACAGCAGCAGAAATTCGAAGAAGGCTGAAAGAATTTATTGATTCACTATAAGATCCTTTATTCAAACTGTTTGATAAGCTTGTGTCTGTCTACTTTAAAGGCATGATTCCTGGGCAGCTCATCAACATAAATAACTTCCCTTGGTTGCAAATGCTTAGGAAGTTCGTTTTTAAGCATAGTTTTTATTTCTTCTTTTGTTACTTCGCTACCTCCTTTCTCAAGGATCAGAACAACCTTCTGACCAAGTTTTGTATCAGGCAATCCAATAACAGCACAATCCATACCGGTTGATTTGGAGATCACCGCTTCCACCTCTTCAGGTACTATTTTTATTCCACCGGAATTTATAAGATTATCATATCTCCCAATCCATCTGAATTTCTTTGAATTTACCAGATCGACAACATCATTGGTAATTATTTTATCCTTAAGGTATTTCGCTTCAATAATCAAACAGTTTCTATCATCAACTTTAAATTTAACTTCAGGCATTGCATGATAGTATCTTTCATATTCCGTTCCGCTCAATCTTCTGATTGCAACATGCGAACATGCTTCTGCCATACCATAGGTCGCATATACTTCAATTGGTAAATCACGCAATAAAACTTCCAGCTCATTCCTTATTTCTGCTCCTCCAATGATAAGTTTTTTTATCCTTCGCAGAGTTTCAACACTATTTAATGAATTGTAAACCTGTAAAGGAACCATCGCGCAAAAATCAACATTTTTGAAACTGCCAAAATCAGGCATACTTGTCGGTTCAGAAAGAAGCAAATTCAAACCTCCTGCGAAAGCTCTGACTATCATCATTTTACCTGCGATATAGTCTATCGGAAGGCACAATAATGCATTTTGTCCAAATTTAAGATTAAAATAATCGCAGGTATTTTGTGCGGAATGCATCATGGATTCCTTAGACAACTGGAGTTTTTTTTGCTTTCCGGTTGTGCCTGATGACATTTGAATTATGTAATCTTTTTCGTCAATCCATTCAAGGATAAATTTATACACCTTTTTTTCCCACTGAGATACACTCTGATCATCCAAAAAACCTTCACAAAGATATTTCAGATCATCAATGGGATAAATTTTATTGTTTAGCAATAATCCATTATAAGTTTTATGCATATCCCTTGCTTTTTGAAGTAAACAGGCTCAGATCCCACTTTTTGTAAGGGAAATAATACAACTTTTCTCCTTTCAGCGCAATAGGTGAGTCAATATTATTTTTAAACAATGCTCCTGTACTTAATCCATGATATATAGAATGATTAAGAGTATAGGTCCATTGTGCAATTGCATTTAGCCCTATATTTGTCTCAAGAGAAGAAGTAATCCACCATCCAATGTTCATCTTCTCAGCCAACTTGATCCATTCTTCACAGGCTTTTATCCCTCCCAGAATGCCGGGCTTCAGAACAATATACTGTGGTTTGATGATTCTAAGCAACTGCAATTTGTTTTCGACAGGGTATTTCCCGATAAGTTCTTCATCGAGCGCCACAGGTATTGGTGATTTTTCACAAATAACGGCCATTTCTTCAATTTGCGAAGGCATAATAGGTTGTTCAATACTATGTATTTCCAGGTCGGCCAATAAATTTAAAATATCCGGGGCTTCTTTCGGGGAAAAGGCTCCGTTTGCATCCACACGTATCTCAAGATCATCTCTGCTATATGTATTCCTAATATGGGAAAGTATTTCATATTCATCATCAAAGTCAATAGTTCCTATTTTTAGCTTCAAACATGTAAATCCTTCTTTTAACTTATTCTTTATTTGCCCGGTTAGTTCTCCCTTATCTCCTATCCAAATGAGTCCGTTAATTGAAATGGAATCTTCCCCTCTTGTAAAAGCCGATGGATATAATATCTTGCTTCCACTATTTGTCAGGTCTTTCAATGCAGTTTCAAGCGCGAAGCTGAGAGATGGCCATTCATGCAGTGATGTTTTAAAATTGAACTTCCCAATATTTATTTGTTCAACAATTTTACTCAGTTTTTTTTCAAATCCATCCACATCATCCATGCTCAAGCCCGGGAAAAGTGAACATTCTCCGATTCCAACAGCCTTAGGATTATCAGTATCGTAAAGTATCAGGAAATAGACAGCCTTCCTTACCAGAATATTGCGAGATGTGACTGCCGGTCGCTGAAATTCAAATTCATAATATCTTGTCGTAGCTTTTATCATTATAAAATCAATCCTATACCAAAGGTAACAGAAAATGCAAAAGTGCTAAATGCAAGTTTCTTCAATTCGCTATTTAGCTTAAAAGGCTCTGCATTTTGCAATACAACGTAAATATTATATATAAACAAAGGAAAAGTAAGAACATATAAAAACTGATAAACTGAATGATAATACTTGAGAGTATAAATGAGGCTCACAAGCAAAGAAAGTGAAAGTAAAGATACATGATAATATTTTGCAGCTTGTGTTCCCAGCCGTACAACCAGTGTTTTTTTTCCTGCGCGGGCATCGTTTTCAATGTCTCTTAAATTGTTGAGGTTTAAAACACCTGAGCTAAGCATTCCAATGGCAGAAGCCGGCAGAAAAATCCAGAAATTCATGGTCTGTGTATGCAAATAATACGTCCCGGCAACTCCTACAATTCCAAAAAACAAAAACACAAAAAGATCACCCAAACCGACATAGCCAAACGGATTTTTCCCGATTGTATATTTGATGGCCGCATAAATTGCAGCTAAACCTACAACAAAAAACAATACAATATGGAGAATGTTATATAAACCGATAAAGATTAGTATGCTTCCTGATAAAAAAGACAATATGATAAATACACATATCATTATGCGCATCTGTTTTTTACTAACCAATCCGGTCTGTGTTACTCTTTCAGGTCCAACACGTTCTTCATTATCGACTCCGTGGATTGTATCTCCGTAATCATTTGCCAGATTGGATAATATCTGTAAAAAGAGAATCGTAAGAGAAGAGAATAAAAAGATCATCCAGCGATATTTTCCATCGGCATAAGCCAAAAAGCTCCCAAGAATTGAACATGATAACGCCAGGGGAAGTGTCCTCAGCCTGAAGGCTTTTAACCAAATACTAATTTTCATCACAGATACGATCAGGGAAATTTTGGATATTTATTAAACCTAGGTTTACGCTTTTCCAGGAAAGCTTTTTTCCCTTCCTGAGCCTCATCTGTCATATAGTATAGCATGGTTGCATTTCCGGCAAATTCCTGCAAGCCGGTTTGTCCGTCCAGTTCAGCATTAAGCCCGGCTTTGATCATTCTCAATGCCAGCGGACTTTTTTCCATAATTTTTTTACACCATGTTATTGTTTCATTCTCAAGTTCACTCAGAGGCACAACTTTATTTACCAGACCCATTTGCAAAGCTTCCTGTGCTGAATACTGTTCACATAAAAACCAGATTTCCCGTGCTTTCTTTTGCCCTACAATTCTTGCAAGGTAGGAAGACCCGAATCCGGCGTCAAAACTGCCCACTTTCGGGCCTGTCTGACCAAATCTGGCGTTTTCAGAGGCAATAGTAAGGTCACATACTACATGAAGTACATGCCCCCCTCCAATCGCGTATCCATTTACCATTGCTATTACCGGTTTAGGCAATGTGCGTATTTGCTTTTGCAAATCAAGAATATTCAGGCGTGGAACTCCATCTTTCCCAATATAACCTGCATGATCTTTTACATTTTGATCGCCTCCGCTGCAAAAAGCCTTATCTCCTGCACCTGTCAAAACAACAACGGAAATGTTCCGATCTTCACGGCAATGAACCATAGCATCACACATCTCTTTTGTTGTGTCGGGTGTAAAAGCATTGTGATAGCGCGGCCGGTTTATGGTGATTTTAGAAATCCCTTCAAAATAGTCAAAACAAATGTCATGGTATTTTTTTATCGTTGTCCATTTATAATTTTCAGCCATAGTTGCATATTTTTTATTCCGGATCATCAATTGATGAAATTCTTCCTGTTATCAAATTGAATGATTTTTTGTTGTTTTGTTCATTCGTTTTCACTTCCATTAATAAAGCCCTTTCACTTTTTTTTAGGAACTTTTGCAGAACAACTTCAAGTTGATACTCATTTTCAATACAAAAGTAGCCTAAATTAAATGCTTCAGCCAGTTTTTGAATCTCTACCGGATGATGTGCCCTGTAATATTTAATAAATCCCGGGCTTCGTGAAGGTCCTTCAATAAGACCAAATATATCACCTCCCGAATTGTTTATTACAACGATTCGTAGGTTTTTAGATAATTCCCTGTTCCACAGTGCATTTGAATCGTAAACAAAACTCAGATCTCCAACTATCGCTACAGTTAACTCATCTGAAGCAAAAGCTGTTCCGCAAGCAGCTGAAAGACAGCCATCTATCCCTGATGCCCCACGATTCGAATAATACTTCATCCCATTTTTTGTGTTAAATACCTGGGTATACCGAATGATACTGCTGTTGCCTAATTCCAGATTTATACCAACAGGCATCTTTTCAAGAAGAAGATGATGTACTTTCAGATCAGAAAAAGGCATTTCCTTAAGAATTTTTGCACGCTTCTCTTCAACAGCTCTTTTGGCAACCAACCAGGATTCCTTAAATGCTTCATTCCTGGCTTTCCGTGAAATAGAATTTAAAACAGCGTATACTTCTGAGTGAGGTCCTGAAATTACTTCATTTGATTTTTGGAATGTATCAATGGTATATTCATCTTCACCAACTCTCCAACATTCCACATTTTTTAGTCCTCTGACATACAGCTTCAGTTTCTTTGATACAATCTGTCCTCCCGAATAAATAACAAGATCCGGAAGTATCAAACTGTCTTTATTATTGTATGTTAACAGAAGTTCCGGTATATCTATGATTTTTTCTCCTGTTGTATTGGCAATATTTTCAGCCACAACCACAATACCACTATTCTGTGAGAGAGAATTTAATAACGATGGCGTCTCGGAATCTTGAAAATCCTGCCCGTGTATAATTAATATGTTTCCAGCCTGTCTGAATTTTTCACAATTCTCATTTGATAAACAAATCAAGGATTTCTTACCATTAGACTTTGCAGTTATTAAATTCGGGGAAGTTTCAGGCAAATTATCATACAATGGTTCGGAAAGCGGAACATTAATATGTACCGGCCCTTTTGCCCCTTCCAGACATTTTTCAATAGCTCTTTCAATTTGTTTATGAACTTCTGAGAGAATGGCTTTTGAACTAATATTCTGAAAAAGATGATAGTGTCCTTTTGTAATGTTTTTAAAAATACCCCTTTGCCTGATTGTCTGATTATCCTGTTGATCTATCAACTCTTCAGGCCTGTCTGCAGTTAATGCTATCAATGGAATTCTTTGATAATATGCTTCAGCCAAAGCAGGTCCGTAGTTTAATACTGCAGTACCTGATGTACATATTAATACAACAGGTGAACCAGATTTGCGGGCCAGACCAAGTGCAAAATAGCCGGCACTTCGTTCGTCAACTATACTGATACAATTGTCTTTAAAACGTTTCAGGAATGCTTCAATCAGGGGAGCGTTCCTGGAGCCCGGAGAAATAATAACATATTGAACTCCGTAATGATAACAAATCTCACTCAGGTCTCTAATATGTTGTTTTGGGTGCAACATTTATTGAATTTGCTGGACAACTGAGAGAAGTGTTTCTGCCTTTATTTCAGTTTCCTCCCATTCATCTTCCGGAACAGATTCATCTGTAATTCCACCTCCGACATACAATGCAAGCTTATTAGCCAAAACTTTCATACACCGAAGGTTTACGAACAATTGCATACGATCATCAATACCTACCGGGCCAAGGTAACCGGCATAATATTCCCTGTCATGCTTTTCAATTTCCTTAATAAAACCCAGGGATTTCTCCATTGGCATACCACAAATTGCTGAAGTGGGATGAAGAGCATCAATGAGTGAGGAAAGCTTATCACCGGCTTTATCAAGGGTAAAATTAAAATCTGTTCGCAGGTGAATTAACTTACCGGCTTTTTTCGTGTAAGGTCCTTTTTTTTGGTAATTGTTTACCTGATACTCATCCAAAACATTTTCAATATTTCTTGTAACATATTCTTGTTCATTAAGTTCCTTATGATTCCAGTTGCTAATATTCATGTTGCTTTCGTTGTATGGACGAGTACCTGCAAGTGAAACCGTATACAACTTCTCCTTCTTTGTGCATATCAATGGTTCAGGAGTTGCTCCTATCCAGCAATGATCTTTAAAACGAAATAAGTATACAAATGCATTCGGATAAGATTCACATAACAATTCAAAGATTCTTTTCAAATGGTTTGTGAAGGCTCCCCGGACAATTTTCACTCTTGAAAGTACAACTTTATCATATTCGCCATTTTCAATTTCTCTGAGTGTTTTCTTTATTTGATACAAATATTCTGATTTGCCTGTCTCCTCAGGAGAAATTTGTCCTGATCCGTTACAATGTGCTAAAGGAATAGACTGTAAGTTGTTAAACTGTTTTGAAGTAATTGTATTGGTTAGAATAATATCCGGTCTGATGAGATAACTCTTATCTGAAGTGTTTTTTGAAAAAGGAGCGATCAGAAAACCATCTTCATTTGCAATCTCATCAAGATTATTCAATTCTTTAAGATGATGATCCTTCTGAATAATGCATGTTATATCTTTCTGAGCGGGTAGACGATAAATAGAGAATATGAATCTTTTTTTCAGACAAATTGGCAAAACCTCAAGAACCGAACATGTTGTATTACAAACTTTCTCCATCAATCTCTGTTTCATTGGTCTTTTTCTATTATAATATTAGTAACCCTTGCAACTGAGATAAGTTTACCCTCCTGAGAAGAAATTTTTACATCCCAAACATGAGTTGAGTTACCCTTATGCACTATTTCAGCCCTGGCAATAACTTCACCTGAACTTAGTGTTGAAATGTGGTTGCCTGTAACCTGCAAACCAAGAACATTGTATTTGTTCTCATCCACCATAAAAACAGAACCTGCACTGGCAACAGTTTCAGCCAAAGCCAGTGAAGCTCCTCCATGCAGCAATCCCATTGGTTGAAGTTTATTTTCATCCACGGGCATCCGTGCAGTAACATAATTGTCTCCATACTCAAGAAACTCAATATCAAGATATCCAATGAAGGTGTCCTTGCAAATCCGGTTTATTTCTTCAATTGTCATTGATTTGGTATATCATTCTTTAATCTGTATTCAAATATAAGAAAACAGAAAATAACAATTGCTGATAAAACTTAGCCTGTATTCTAAACTTTCATTTTTTCAGCAACAATAAGATTTGCAGCTCCAAGAAAATAATTTCTATGACAGACTAAATGAAAATTATAATTTTTCAACAATTGTCTGATTTCGGCCAGACTATAAAAATTCACTGATGATTCTGCCAGGTATTTATATGCCTGCCAATTCCCTGAAATCAACCCTCCAAGCGGTATAAGTATTATTCTCAAATACACTCTGTACAAAACCTTTATGAAAATATTCTTCGGAATTCCGCTTTCCAGTATGATCAATTTTCCTTTGTCTCTCAAAATACGGTTCATTTCCTTTACATGTTTTTTACCGATCTTATTATTGTATATTAAATTTCTGAATCCAAAAGCAATAGCAATACAATCAAATGATTTGTCCTCAAATGGAAGTTTTGCTGCATCGCCAAGGATGAATTCTATATTCTCCAGTTTTTTATTCTGAGCTTTTTTATTAGCCAGGCTAAGCATCTTTTCATTACTATCATAAGCTACTATCCTCAGATCGTTTTCTGCCAATTCGGAAATTCTTATTGCAATATCCCCTGTTCCGCTGCAAAGATCAAGCACTTTCTCAGGATGATAAGATAAGCAAGTATTCACAGCCTGCTTTCTCCATCCTCTGTCCAGACCAAAAGTAAACAGCCTGTTAATCAGATCGTATCGGCGGTAGATGTGCGAATAATACTCATTTAGCGGATATTTCTTTCTTTTGTCAGTTCTCATTATTCCGAGATAAACCTCATTTTTTAACAACCTTTCTTAATATTCTGCAGGTTTCCACAAGAAAAAAAGATTCTGATTTCTTTCCTTTCCAATCGATAATCCAACGATCGTTGTCGACATATACTTTTACCGGATCATCCGGACTGCGTAAATTGACTTTGACCCCAATCCGATCCAATGCCCTGACGGTAATTTCCAGAAATTTACCTTCTCCTTTTAAGGATACGGAACCAATGTATTCTGTATTCATCGAAAAGGTACCGGAGTTGGCATGAAATGACACCAATTCGTTTCCAAAAACCTCATTCAGTTTCCCTGAAAAAATAAGTTCTTCAGGCGTGGATTTAAAGATACTTTTATCAGGCAGCAGAAACCATATTGCATCAGCAAGTTTAAGAGCAAGGTCCAGTTCGTGAGTAGCAACCAATACTGCCCTGTTTGATCTGTAAGCCAGATTCCGCAGCAAACTCAATATGCCGGCTTTATTTGGAATATCCAGATGAGAAGTAGGTTCGTCAAGAAGCATGACCGGAGCATCAGATGCAAGACCCTTTGCAATAAATACTCTCTGTTTTTCACCATCGCTTAAGGTATCAAATTTTCTGTTTTCAAACTCCCTGAGTCCAACCTTTTTAAGTGATTCTGATATCTTTCTCCTGTCTTCTTTTTCAAGAGTACCTATCCAATTGGTATAATTGTACCTGCCCAGCGCAACGATCTCTGAAACAGTAATATTGCCCATAACTGCATTGTCGGTAAGCACTATGCTTAAATGTTTGCTTTTTTCCGTATTTGTCAATTGATTAATTTCGCGTGATCCAATGAAAACCTTCCCGCCAACCGGTTTTTGCAGGCCGGCAATAGTCCGTATCAAAGTGGATTTGCCAGAACCATTAGGCCCAATCAAACAAACAAGTTCACCCTCAACAAGACTTTCATTCATGTCTTTCTGAAGTAAATATAACCTGCCTTCTTTGTTATAATATCCGAGGTATAGATTCTCGGTAACCAAATGTGTATGATGATCTGCAAACATCAGAATGCAATTTTTCTGTTTTTCCTTCCAATTATAATCCATATCACCACCGGAGCGCCAAATAATGCAGTAATCGCATTAATAGGTAAAACCATACTGTGACCCGGAATTTGGGATAGTATATCACAAATCGTTACTAACATTGAGCCAAGAAGAATTGATCCGGGCAATACGATTCTGTGGTTCGATGTACCAAACAACAATCGAACAATATGCGGCACAGAGAGTCCGATAAATGCAATCGGGCCAGTAAAAGCCACCAGCGAACCAGTGATCAGACTCGAAGAAATCAGAATTAAATACTTTACACGCTCTATTCTTACACCTGTAGCCTTGGCATTTTCTTCACCCAGCAAAAGAGCATTCATTGGTTTAATAAGAAAAACTGCCGCTACAAAACCTGAACAAACAAGGGGTATCATCAGACCTAGTTGTTCCCAGCCGGTGGAGGATAAACTTCCCAATGTCCAGATAACGAATTTCTGAACAAGTTCAGGCTCACTAAAGTATTGCAAAATACTCACAATGGCAGTTGCAAGACTGCCGAACATAATTCCGACGATAAGCAGTGAGATTGTATCCCTGATTTTGGATGAAATAGCGATTATTAACAGAAAAACCAGTGATGAACCAAAAATTGAAGCAACAACTTGTCCTCCTGCTCCGAAAAAATATCCAATTTCCATGTTAAAAAACGTGATAATGGAAGATGACATAACAAAAACTGCCACACCAAGACTTGCCCCGGAGCTTATACCAAGAACGAACGGACCGGCAAGAGGATTGCGAAATAAAGTTTGCATCATCAAACCTGCAACAGACAATCCCGCTCCTGTAATAATAGCAGTTATGGCCCTGGGCAACCTTAAATAAAAAACAATATAGTTCCACCCGGTATTGTCAGATTTTCCGGTGAGAATATCAAAGAAGTGATCAACAGGAATGTAGACGCTCCCCAGCCATAAATCAAGCAATAACAGCACAACTATGGGAATTATAAGGGCAAGAAGTACAATTGTAGTTATCCTGTTCCTCATGGTATTAAGATTAATGGCATTATTTCATTTTTTCAAGGTAAACAGGATCATAGTTCGAATCTAATAATTCGGGATGAAAAACCCAGACTAAATCTTTTAAAATAATGTCCGGGCGTGTCACTCCGCTTTCAAAATAATCCAAACCACCATGAGGATTCACTTTTTTGCCAAAAAAATAAACAGCTCCTTCGCGAAATGGTTTCAGTTTAATATACCTCCTGTCAATTTTTAACAAATCCTCACGGTTTCCTGTTGATGGCCCAAACCAGTAATCTGCATCGGCTTGCTTATCAATGATGGTCTCAAAACTGACCGGAATAGATCCTTTGTTGCTATCAGAACGCCAATAATACTCTGCTCCTGCATCCGCATACAATTTTGCAGAGTAACTGTTGCCACCGGCAGTATACCAAACTCCTTTATAGCTTGATCCATCAAGAACCGTAGGTTTATTTTTATGCATAGAAGACAAATCAACCAGTTTCAGATATTCATTTTCAATATTGCTGAAAATGGAATCTGCCAATTCATCCTTATTGAAAAATGCAGCCACAAATTTTATCCACTCAGCTCTTCCCAGGGGATGGGATTCCATAAATTCAAGATTATAGGCTACCGATAAACCGGCTTCAATAAGTTTTTCGTCTACAGCTTCTTTTGCCCCGTAAATGTATTTTAGCACAAGGTCGGGAGAATGATCAATTACCATTTCTGCATTAATAAGATGTGTACTTCCCAAATCAATTACAGAACCCTCAAGATAACTTTGGTACAATGCAGAATCGCAAATGAGTTTTGCATCGCTGCACGCCGAAATCTTCCTGCCTTCACCAAGAAGGTTGATCATGGCAATATTGGTAGATGCAAGACAGGCAACCCGATCCAGTGGAAGTCTTACAGGAAAATCACATCCTGTTTCCTGAAAACAATTTGTATCAAATACACAATAAGTCGATAAAGTATCCGGAGGATTCCAGGGATTGAAAACAGTAATTATCTTATAATTCTCAGCACTTTGAATTGTAAAACCTTTTGCATACTTAATCTCATGCTCATGAAATTCTGAGTGTAGCTTATCAAGTTTGGCTTCAGATGAATTTTTTATGGTACAACCAAACATCATTACACCAGATAAGAACAAAATGACAATATCTTTCATAATTCTATAAACTCAAATTCAGGGAAATACACTAAGGGCAATCCATCTTGTATGGAGCCCGAAACCTGTATCCCCGAAGTATCGAACCGGTTCTGTTTTTAAGGCAGGTCTTCTGGCTTGTCTCTTTGCTTTCAGCCTTCCCGGCGGATCGGGTATCCGTCAGTGGCATTTCAGAAAACATTGGTCATGAGACTTACAGCTGCGGGGGCAGCTCCGGACTTCCAATCGTGACTGGCATATACATTGGATCACCGGATTCCCTTTTAGGCTCAAATCACCTTGAAAACAGACACAAATGTAGAAAAAATTAAGTAGTTGCGTGTATCCTGAAGATCCGGGTATAAAAAAGCAATTCCGGTTAAAAATTCCCGCCAATGCAAATGATTTCCTTTTTCTATTTTTTCTCCTTTTATTCACCCAGGAAAATTGCTGCGGAATTTAGTTTTATGATGATATCAGCTCATTGAAAACCTGAAAATCTTGCATTACAAAGTAACAAAACAGGTTTGACAAGATTGTTAAAAAAAAGGGAAGTCTTTATCAGACTTCCCCACCACAACTACAGTTGAAAAATAATTAATCAACTAAAACTCTTCGTATCATGCTACTATTCTAATTAATTATTTGCACAATATATAAATCTACTTCTATGTTCAGATTCAAGTCAATACTCTGCTGGTTTGAAACATATAGTTCTTTAATAGGTTGAATATAGTTATCATAGGGACATATTATTGGGTTAGACAATTGCCGGAGTCTGTCGAAAGAAATTCTATGTTTTCATAAATGATATCTATTTCAATCTTAACATGCTTCAAATGATTTCTTCAGGTTATTAAAATTTTATTAAAAATACTATGGATGTGAACTTGTTTATTAGGAAAATCGTCCTGAAAAATGGGAAATTTGTCTCTGTTTGATAATTCATCCCGATTTTTCGGGATTTGAGATTTTTTTTGAAAATAATTCCGTAAAAATATTATCCTCCGGTATTGTTTTTCTGAAAAATATAATCTTTTGGTGTAATCTGGTAAGTCTCCCTGAACACTCTGCTAAAATAAGAAGGATCATTAAATCCTGACCGATAGGCAACTTCCGCAATTGTCAGAGAATTATCAATCATCAGATCACAGGCTTTCTTCAATCGAAACTGTTTTACTAAATCATGAATTGAAATATTTGACAGGGCCTTGAATTTCTTATAAAAAACGCTGCGACTCATTCCAATTTCATCAATAATATTATTTACTGTAAAATCAGGATTATGATGATTATTCAGTATAATATCAAAGATTTTATCCATAAATGACTTATCCAGGGAATTCACTGATATATTTGAATTGATTTTTCCATCCATCCCAATCAAGTGTTTCCTTAAAACCTCTTTTTGACGTATCAGATTTCTGACTCTCGAGCGAAGAAGTTTTATATCGAATGGCTTGTAAATGTATTCATCTGCACCCGTATCAAAACCCAGAATATGGTCCTCAACAGTAGCTTTAGCAGTTAATAAAATAACAGGAATATGACTAATCCTGATATCTGATTTAATCCTTCCACACAACTCAAATCCATCTATTCCCGGCATCATTACATCACTAATAACAAGATCAGGCATATGTTTCAGAATTAATCCTATGCCTTGTTCAGGATTAATTTCCTTGATAATATTAAATTCCGCAATCAGAATATTTTCAATAAAGGAACAGATATCAATGTTATCGTCAATGATCATTATGGTCTTTTTGTGTGATTCAATTTTTGATTTTTGATTTTCAACCTTCATCTTTGTGCTCTTCCTTGAAATATTGTTCTGCAATACAATTTCCTTCCGGGCAATTTCAAGCTTACCATTTCTTGCGGGAAGCATAACAGTGAAAACTGTCCCTTCCTTTTCTTTGCTTGTTACATTGATTTCACCACCATGCATTTCCACCAGGCTTTTGGTTAAATGCAATCCTATGCCTGTACCAACCAAGGTATCATTTTGGTTATCAGAAGTATAAAATCTATTAAATATTTTGTCAATCTCCAGTTTCGAAATTCCTTTTCCTGTATCTGAAATTTCAATTAATAAATGAATCTCATTCTTTGACAGTTTTTGATCATGAACAGTCAAATTGACAGATACTGTTCCTCCTGATTGAGTATAATTCAATGCATTCATCAGAAGATTTGTGACGATTTTATCAATTTTTTCTTTGTCAAAATCCATGTTCAATTTTTGAATTCCCGATCTGAAAATTACTTTGATGCCTTTTTGTTCTGCGTAGTCGAAAAAACCAAATAGTGTTTGCTTAATACATGCCACAATATCATTTTCCTGCATTTTAATGGGCATTTCTTCACTATCTATCTTTCTAAAATCCAGGATCTGATCAACAAGCTTTCTAAGTTGAAACACACTTCGTTTTATCAATTCCAGTTCCTTCGATTTCAAACCTTTATTAATAAGTTGTTCTATAGGTCCGGAAATCAGGGTTAGCGGCGTTCGTAATTCATGAGAAATATTTGTGAAGAATTTGATTTTCATCCGATTCAATTCTTCTGTTTTCTCTCTCTGCAAATGTTCTTTCCAAAGTTGATTTTTAAAATTCACTGATATTAATGTATACTTTCTGAAAAAGTAAAGCGCCAGGAGAACAAACAATGCATACAATGCTTTTGCCCACCAGGTTTGCCACCATGAAGGCAATATGTTAATGATAATAACCGATCCTTGTTCATTCCAATACCCATCATTATTTGAAGCCTTGACTCTGAAAACATACTTGCCAGGATCCAAATTTGTATAAGTTGCTGTATTTTGTGTCCCTACATAATTCCAATCTTTTTCAAATCCTTCAAGCATAAAAGCATACTTGTTTTTTTCAGGAGAAATATAATTTAATGCTGCGAATTCTATAGTAAATACTGTATGTCTTCTCAATAATGTAATCTCTTCGATTGTACTTATATCCTGATCGAGAGGAGAATTTTTTCTGCCAGTTTTAATTGGTTGATTGTGAATATAAAAGTTGGTGAAAACAATATCAGGTATAAATAAATTATCCACGATACTGTCCGGATAAAACACATTAAATCCATTGGTTCCCCCAAAATATAACTTCCCATCTTTCCCTTTGAAAAAAGACCGTCGGTTAAATTCATTTCCCTGCAAACCATCATGTACATCATAGTTCCTGAACTCAGGATTTTCAGGATGATGTATCCCGTCAATGAACTTTGAAAGACCATAATTCGTACTTAACCAAAGATTTCCTTTATCATCTTCACAAATACCCCTGATAACATCATTTGGCAATCCGTTTTCTTTAAAATAGTGTGAAAATGAGCTGTTTTCTCTGTGATAAAGATTCAGACCACTCTCAGTGCCTATCCAGATATTCTTCCGACTATCTTCAAATATCACTACTGCACCATTATAACTTATACTGGATGCATCAGACGTGTCATGTGAATAACTTATGAACTCCCCTGTCTTTTTATTAAAAACATCGACAGCCCTGGTTGTTGATAACCATATCTCATCATTGCTGCTAACCAGTATGGTTCTTACCCAGTTGTTTGAAATACTGTTCTGCCTTTCATGAAACAGATATCTTGTAAACGTATTTGTTTCATAATTATACCTGTTCAGGCCACCTTGCATTGATGCAATCCATAAAAAGCCTTCATTATCTTCAGTTATCCCAAAAATATTATTCCCTCCAATGGTGGTTTCATCCTCTTCATCATGCAGAAACCTCGTAAAGGTTTTTGTATTCTCATGGAATAAATTCAATCCTCCGGCCCATGTGCCAATCCAGAGGTTTCCCCGACTATCTCTGTATATTGCCCAAACAGCATTTGAACCTATTGATTTTTCATTTCTATCATCATGAACAAAGTGTTCAAATTTGTTGGTTTGTTTAACGAGTCTGCTTAAACCTCCTTCTGTGCCTATCCATAAGTAATCATCTTCTTCATAAATAACATTCACGTGATTGTTGCACAGACTGTTTTTATCGTTTGGTATTTGTTTGTAATGGGAAAATTTATGCAAAAGACTATTGTAAAAACTCAATCCTCTGCCATAAGTACCAACCCATACCGTTTCCTCTTCATCTAAAAAAAGAGAATGGATTGAATTGTTTGATATGGTTGAATTATCTGAAGGATTATGAGTAAAATGCTGAAATCTACAATGGTTTTCATTGATGCTTTTCAGATCGATTATATCCAAACCACCATTTTCAATACCAATCCACAAATGACCTTTGCTGTCGTCCAGCAAGGTAAGAACAGTTCCCTTGCTTATGCTTTCAGGTTTGTCAGGTTCATTGGAATAGTTAATGAATTCCGGATGGTACGGATCTTCCTCTCTATAGCTCATCAGGCTGAGCCCTTTAGAATTCGTGCCAATCCAGATATGTTCCTGCGAATCCTGCACAATAGACCTGATAATATTGTCACTTATACTATTCTTCTCCTGTTTATTGTTCCTGAAAGTAACATAACTAAAATCTTTCAAATTAAATAAATGCAACCCGCTATATGTTCCGAGCCATATATTTCCCAAATGATCTCTGAGTATTGCAGTAACATAGAGATGATTGAATATTTCCTGGAAAGACAAATCCCTGGGATTTAACATGAATAATCCTTCGGGTGCTCCAATCAACATGTTTCCATCCTCCAGCTCACATATAGCCTCAATTGAATATTGGAGTGTGTAATCAAGAGGTAAAAATTCATCATGAATACGGTCGTATAGATTTAGACCGCCCTGTGTTCCTATCCATAATTCACTGCCAGAATCTTCAAATATCACTTTTATGTTGTTGTTGGATATGCTGTTTTTTTCTTTAAAATTTTGGTAGTATGATGCAAAGCTATATCCATTGTATCGGTTCAATCCATCACCTGTCCCAAACCACATAAAACCATATTTATCTTGCCGAATGCATCTGACCCAGTTTTGTGATAATCCCTCATCAACAGATAGATGATGGAATTTAATTTCCTCAATCTGCGAAAACAGATTGGTAATTAAAAATATGAAGAACCCGGTAAAATAAATCCTGCTAATCATAGTTCATCCATTCTTAAGCCGCAATTGAATTATTCATGAGTCTGGAATTCAATGATATCATTCAACATATGGCTTTGAAAATGTAGTAAATTGAAATTTATTCAACCCCTTTCCAAGAAATCCAGATCATATTCCTCATTCCTGCTCAATAAGTTACAAATAAGATTCTAAACATAATAAATATTTAATAGAATCGGTTATCTCAACGAAATTTTGATCTTCGATTGCCATTTAACCTAAAATTCACTATCTCTGATAATTAAGTATTCTATATTATTTTTTCTTGTGCAAAAAATGCATCTTTGTCAAGAGCAACCATCATTCATGAGCCGGTAACTATGCCATCCTTACTGATTGATATTTATAAAACAAACGACATCTATTCGGGACTGGGTCAATTTTCCTATAATTTCGCAAAACATCTTTGCAATGCATTTTCTGAAAAGTATGAACTCCATTTTCTGGGCAAAAGCAATATTCAGATTGGTAAAAATTGCCAATATACATTTGTCCCTGTTAACTGGCAAAAACGATTTTTCCCCGGATTCAATAAAAAATATGACCTCTGGCATAGTCTGCATCAATTTCCATCACACAAACCATCTAAGCATTCCTTGCATATTCTGACCATTCATGATCTTAATTTTCTGATTGAAAAAAAGACCGCCAAGGCGAACAAATACATGAATAAGCTCCAGAAGAATATCGATCATGCAGATGTACTTACAGTAATCTCTGAATATACAAAACAACAGGTATTATTGCATTTTACTATAAAAAACAAATCGGTTTATACTATCCATAACGGAGTTGAATTATCTGTATTTCCGGGAGCAAAGGTGCCGGATTATATAGAAGATGCCAATTTCTTTTTCACTATTGGAGTTTTTCATCCAAAAAAAAACTTTCATGTATTGATTCCTCTTATGCATTCTTTTCCGAACATGAAGCTGGTTATTGCAGGCAATAAAAATTCTGCCTATGCAAAGAAGATAGAAGCATTAATTTACAGTAACAACCTAAAAGGAAGAGTGATATTGCCGGGGGAAATAAATGATGAAGAGAAATACTGGTTATATACAAACTGTAAGGCTTTTCTTTTTCCTTCCATAGCCGAAGGATTTGGACTACCGGTTATTGAAGCAATGCTCGCTGGTAAACCTGTTTTTCTTAGCAAATATACCAGTCTGCCTGAAATTGGAGGAAGTGTGGCATATTACTGGGAGAGTTTTAATGCAGATCACATGACAGAGGTAATGCATAAACAATTGAAAGAATTTCAGAAAAACAGCAAAATAATTTCCGGGGAAATTATCAAGCATGCACAGAAGTTCAGTTGGGACACATGCATTCAGCAATACCTGAAGCTTTATGATAATTTGTTGTGCCAGGAAAGAGACTGAAAACAAATGCCTTATATTTTACTGACCGTTTTTCTGTACAGAGTAGATCTCATCCAGTTTGTGTTTGTATTTTTTTTCAATTGCCTTCCTTTTTAATTTAAGTGTTGCTGATAATTCACCTGTATTGGGGGACCACTCTTCATAAACCAGCCTGAATCTTTTTATATGCTCAGTCTGTCCAAGTTGTTTATTCATTTCATTCACCTCTCTCTGATAGCGGGCAACAACCTGAGGATTTTCAATCAAATCTTCGTTGTCTCTGAATTTAACTCCATGTCTTGAACACCAGTTATGCAAAAAAGGAAAGTTGGGAGAAATGAGAGCACTGGCAAATTTTTCATTCTCCCCTACAACCATAAGTTGTTCAATAAAAAATGACTCTTTAAACTTATTTTCAATAATTTGTGGAGCAATATATTTTCCGCTCGAAAGCTTAAATATTTCTTTTTTACGGTCCGTAATTTTAACATACTTATTATCTACTAAAAATCCGACATCTCCTGTATGAAGCCATCCGTCTTTATCAATCGTTTTATTGGTTTGTCCTGGATCTTTATAATATCCTAGCATCACGGAATCACCTTTTGCAAGAATTTCACCATCATCTGAAATTTTAACTGACATCCCGGGAAGAGCCGGACCTACCGTACCAACAACAATTTCACCTTTGTCATAATTGCTGGTCGCAATGATCGGAGAGGTTTCTGTCATTCCATAACCTTCAACCAAAGGGATTCCGGCTGCATTGAATATCCTGATCAACCGGGGTTGAAGGGCAGCACTGCCCGAAACAATAAGACGCACATTGTTACCTACCGCTGCCTGCCATTTGGAAAAAACAAGCTTTTCAGCAATGGATAATTTCCAGTGATAGAACCTGCCGCTTTTTCTATGAAATTCAAATCGCAATCCCAGGTTCACTGCCCAGAAAAAAATCTGCTTTTTTATTCCTTTCAGATCCTTACCAACACCAATGATCTTATCATATATTCGTTCAAGAACCCTCGGAACAGCAATAAATATCGAAGGTTTTACTTCTTTCAGATTATCAGAAATGGTACCAAGGTTTTCAGCATAATAAATTCCAACTCCCTGTTTTTGAAAATAATAATTAATCGTTCGCTCAAAAACATGACATATTGGAAGAAAACTCAGTGTTCTGTCTTCAAGTCCGAAATGAAATACTTCCGCAGCTCCTAAAACATTACTTATAATGTTTTTGTGACTTAACATAACTCCTTTAGGGTTGCCAGTAGTTCCTGAAGTATAAATCAGAGTTGCCAGATCATCAGTGTGAATGCTTTTTTTAATCTCTTCAAGTTTGTCTTTAAGCTCATTTTCCTTTCTCTTTCCAAGATTATAAATTTCCATGCAGTTTTTTGCTCCGGCAATTTCATTGAACGTATAAATCAATATCTGAGGATTTACTTTTGTTGCAACTGGCTTCAATTTCTGAAGCAGACTTTTATCAGACACAGCAAGCATCTTTGGATCTGCATGGTCTAAAATAAATTCGTAATCAGATTCACTAAGTGTTGGATATATCGGAACATGAATCAAGCCAGTCTGATTCAGTGCCATATCTAGAAAATTCCACTCAGGTCTGTTATTTGAAATAGTAGCAACCCGATCACCTTGCTCAAGCCCTAATGCAATGAGTCCATAACTAAGTTTATGGGCAGTGTCATAAT
>Ga0315547_1000253_pt1 | contig 59110 bp, 52 predicted proteins | sample SalMarSW160240MG_2_FD_202542 | JGI IMG/M metagenome (GOLD analysis project Ga0315547, IMG submission 202542) | Salt marsh sediment microbial communities from the Plum Island Ecosystem LTER, Massachusetts, United States - Salt Marsh Sediment SW1601-240 ...
GGCTATCACTGTGAACCATGAGCCAAAAACCATGAACTGAATTTCCGGGGCAGTAGCTCAGTTGGGAGAGCGCCCGTACGGGAGGTCGGCGAGGGTCCGCTCGTTTGGGTTCGAGGTGAAAGAGAATTATTGGAGGTTATTTTTGACGTAAGCTATGGTTTCATCAGGAAAGCCATGATAGAGGTTTTGGCTATCACTGTGAACCATGAGCCAAAAACCATGAACTGAATTTCCGGGGCAGTAGCTCAGTTGGGAGAGCGGTACCTTCGCAAGGTACAGGTCGGCGGTTCGAGTCCGCTCTGCTCCATTTAGATCCGAGATGAAAGGGAATAAGTATTACGTCTATGTCTTGCGAAGCCTAAAAGATGGAAGATTATACACTGGTTATGCAAGTAATTTGGGAAATAGGCTCCGCGATCACAATACTGGCCATACTAAATCTGTGAGAAACAGAAGACCCTTAAAACTGGTTTACTTTGAGGAGTTTGAGACCAAGAAGGAGGCGATGGACAGGGAAAGATTTTTTAAAACTCCTGAAGGTGGTGTTTTGAAAAGGAAGCTGATGCAAGGCGGGGGGTAGCTGTTTTTTCTCTCTCAGTTGGGAGAGCGCCCGTACGGGAGGTCGGCGGGCAGACGCCCCGTCTGGGTTCGAGCCCGCTCTGCTCCAGAAATTTTTCCCGCAAAAGGCGGGACAAATTTCTGGTTCACAGTTCATGGTTCATAGTTCGTAGAAAAAACAATACTAACAATACTATGGATTCTCCTGAGAAATTTAACTTTGAGAATTTGAGAGTGTATCAAGATGCTTTAGATTTTTCAAAGCAGATATACAAAGTAACCAAAAGGTTCCCTAAGGATGAGCTTTTTGCTTTGACTCCCAGATCAGAAGAGCAGCCACGTCTATCTCATTAAATATAGCTGAGGGAAACAGTCTCACTAAAGCCGAATTCAAAAATTTTCTCAGGAGAGCCAGAGGATCTGTATATGAATGCGTAACGATTTTGCACCTGTCGTCGGATAACAATTATATATCGGAAGAAGAGCAAAAAGGAATGCATAAAGATTGTCAGAAACTGGCAAAATCCATAAGTGCATTAATTAACTCCATGAAATAGTTTCTCTTTATAAAATGTTCAACAGTTGATTTTCTTGGGTGAGTGAGTAAAGATAAAGGTTTTGCTATGAACTATGAACTTTGAACCATTAACTGAAAATTTGATCTTCGATCAAATTTTCCCGTGCTAGATGGGGAGTTAGCGGTGCCCTGTAACCCGGAATCCGCTATACCGGGGTCGAATTCCCACCTGAGGTTTTTTCGTCTTCTGAAGGGAGGTTGGGTGTGTGACGTTGAAGATCAGGTCCTGCGCAACTTAAGCTCGCCAAACCCCGCCAGGACCGGAAGGTAGCAACGGTAGGCGAATACTTGAGTGTGCCGCGGGAGAGCCTGGTTGGAGTTGGCTACCTAAGCTCTCTCAAAAGACAGGAATCGAGGGTGGGTGCACGGGAATCCCGCCCTTGGCGGGATTAGTTCACGGTTCATGGTTCATAGTTCATGGAATTAAAAGCTAAAACATTATTGAGAGGAAGGAAGAGATGACTTATTTAGTGATGGCAAGAAAATACAGGCCCAAAAGCTTTGATGAAGTGGTGGGGCAATCTCATGTTACCACCACCCTGAAACATGCTATCTTAAATAACCGTATTTCTCATGCTTATCTTTTCGCCGGTCCCAGAGGAACTGGCAAGACCACGGTGGCAAGGATTTTGGCAAAAGCTTTAAATTGCAAGGAAGGGCCCACGCCCCAACCTTGCAACCAGTGCGATTCGTGCAAAGAGATCACCATAGGCAGAAGCCTGGATGTGATGGAGATAGACGGTGCTTCCAACAACAGCGTGGATGATATACGAGCTTTGAGGGAGAACATCAGATACGTTCCCAGCCAGCAGAAATACAAGGTTTACATTATTGACGAGGTGCACATGCTTTCAGACTCTGCCTTCAATGCCCTTCTTAAGACCCTGGAGGAACCACCAACACATGCCATCTTCATCTTTGCCACCACAGAACCTCACAAGCTACCTCAGACTGTACTTTCCAGATGTCAAAGATTTGACTTCCGTCGGATATCCACAACTGATCTGGTCAAAACCATCCAGGATATTGCAAAAAAGGAGGGCATCGAGATAGAAAAAGAGGCTTCATTTATCTTAGCTCGTAGGGCAGATGGAAGCTTAAGGGACGTTCTGTCACTTTTAGATCAGGTTATCGCTTATGCCGGCGGAAGTGAATCAGATGAGGGGATGAAAAAAGCCATCACTTCCCAACTGATCAGCGAAACCTTAGGTCTGGTGGATCAAGAGAGGCTATTTGAGATAACCGACGCCGTAGGAGGAAAAGACACTACCAAAGGGATTTTGATTTTAAATCAATTGATCGATTCCGGTATAGATTTACCCGAATTTGTAAATAGTCTGCTTCAACACCTGCGAAATCTTTTGGTGGCAAAGGTGGGTGGGGATTCAAATGTGCTTTTCGATCTTTCGGATAACTACATTCAAAAATACAGGAAAAAGTCTTCTGCCTTCGCGGAAGGGGATCTGCTCCAAATGATCAAAGTGGTGGCGGATTTGAACCAGAATTTAAAAAGGGCTTCCGATCCTCGAATACTTCTGGAGATGACTTTGATGAAGCTTTTGAAGATGGAATCCTCTGTTAACTTATCAGAGGTTCTGGATAAATTAAATCTCCTTGAAGGACGGCAACCAGGATGCGTCAATTCGAGTGATTTGACAAAATCGGAAACTTTCCATGCTCAGCCACATACGCCCTCTTTATCGAAGCAATCGATCAAAATAGACGAAAAAGAAGAACAATCTTTTTCCCCTTCTCCCAAGCAAAACTCTTCCGATAAAATCGAAGGACTCTCGTTGAAAGATATACAGAAGCGATGGGATGAAGTCCTGGGAAAGATCAAAGAGACCAAACTATCCTTGTGGAGTCTCCTCAAAGAGGGGGAAATTTTGGGGTTGGAAGACGATATCCTCACCGTCGAATTTCACAATGGCAGAAACTTTCACAAAAAACAGGCGGAAAGAAAGGAGAACTTTAATCTGATTCAGAAAGCACTGGGAGAGGTTTTTGATCCTCCGTTTAAGTTGAAATTCGAATTGAATGAGGCGAAGATGTCTTCATCTGCCAAGTCAGAGAACTTGAAATCCACTGAACCTCAAGATGAGGTAACTAAGGATCCCCTGGTAAGAAGTATCATGGATACTTTTGAAGGAGAGATTATCTAATAGAAGACTGATTTCAAAACCCATATTTTTTCACACTTCGGCATAAAAGGAGAAAAAAATGGCGAAAGGTTTTGGCAATATGATGAAACAGATGCAGAAGATACAGCAGGAGATGGAGAAAATTCAAGAAGAGTTAGCAAGCAAGACCGTGGAGGGAACCGCGGGTGGAGGAATGGTGAAGGTGGTGGCTAACGGGAAACAAGAGATTCTGGAAGTGAAGATCGATCCGGAGGTAGTCAACAAAGACGATGTGGAGATGTTGGAGGACCTTATAGTGGCTGCGGTAAACCAGGCAAGGGAAAAAGCGGCAGAACTTCAGGCAGAAGATATGGCAAAGTTGACCGGCGGTCTGAAAATTCCGGGATTGCCGTTTTGAGAAATAGTAAGGTTAGCGAATGTGAGAGAGATATCTGAAAAGCCACAAGGAGAAAAGAATTTGGAGTGTTCACCTTATGGTCACCAACTATTTAATTTGACAAATTCGCTTTGGAGTGCGGAAGCGAAGCTTCCGCAGCGCCCCACCAAAGGCGGGGCGCACTCCTTTTCTTACTCTCCCAGACGGGTCTCCGTTTTCCGAATCGCCAAGATAATTAGTTGATAACTATTGGGTGAACTAAGTTAAAACTTCTTGTCTTTTCCCGCAAGGCTGGATCCTAAGGACAAGAAGTTCTGGGTCAAACTAAAGCTTGACACTCCAGCCCTTCGATTCTGCAACCTGTGCTTTCTTTCTGACTGGCAATAAGCTGTGAGTGCTTGAGACGTTTTTTCCAAAAGGCATAATGGTTGATTCGATAGAAAAACTTATTGAGGAATTCTCCAAGTTTCCGGGAATCGGCAAGAAGACTGCCCAGAGGATGGCATTCTTTGTTTTGAAACAACGAAAAGAAGAAGCGGAAGCTTTAGCTCAAGCCATATTAGACGTTAAAAGTAGGGTTCGATATTGTTCGGTCTGTTTCAACATAACCGAAGAAGATCCCTGCTCTATATGCAAAGGTGAAAAAAGAGACAGATCCATGATATGTGTGGTGGAGGAGGCAAATGATGTGGTGGCTTTGGAGAAGACCGATCAGTATAAAGGGCTGTATCACGTTTTAGGAGGAGTGCTTTCTCCTCTGGATGGTGTTGGCCCGGATGATCTTAAGGTAAAGGAGCTTATCTCCAGGTTAAAGGGGAAAGAGGTAGGAGAGGTAATCATAGCCACCAATGCCAGCACCGAAGGGGAGGCAACCGCTGTCTACCTTTCCAAGCTGATAAAACCGTTAGGCATAAAAGTTACCCGCATCGCTCGGGGTCTTCCGGCAGGCGGAGACTTAGAATACGCCGATCAGACCACCCTGGCAAATGCACTGGAAGGAAGGGTGGAGTTTTAATAGGGCATTCTGCCCAACATCAGATTCTCGGTTAGGCTGAGACCCTAGTCTGCGCATAAAGACGTTCAGTTGCGTCGCAGAAGTGTCTTCCGGCTCCGTCTTCCGTAAATCCGTCGTCTCCATCTGCCTACTTCAATGTTTCTTTTATTGCTTTATTGACAGACGACAATGATTGTGATATAATTATTATTGTTAAGTTTTATGACAAAAATTGTGTTTTTGATAGGGCTTCGTGAATGATTAAGTAAAAACCTACATAAAGGAGAGGAGAGCGAAAATGTTACCTTTTAAGAAGGTTCTTTGTCCAACTGATTTCAGTGAACCGTCCTATGAGGCGCTCAAGGCGGCCAATGAGTTGGCATTACATTTCTCTGCTGAACTCTATCTGGTTTACGTTGTCGCCCCAATTCCCAGGCTATCAGTTTCGAAGGCCCCTGAAGTTCACGGAGGTCCTCACGATCTCAACATTCCTTTGCATCTGGAAAAACTGGAGGAGGAGGCCGATGCAAGGCTGCACCAAGTGGCCGATGAACGGTTGTCAAAAGAGCTACGTGTGCATCACATTGTGGTTCATGGACGCGCCGCAGATGAAATCTTGAGGATTGCTGAGAAGGAGAATGTTGACCTTATAGTCCTAGCAACCCATGGCGAGACGGGCTGGCGGCATTTCTTCTTCGGATCAGTTGCAGAGAAAGTCGTAAGGATAGCTACGCATCCTGTGCTCACAATCCGAGCTCCACAGAAAGAGAGCTGAGCTGATGAGTTCAGAAAGTATCATTAGACAATAGAGCATCCAAGCGCTGCCTATTTTACTACCGCATTTGTGAATGAATACATATTAAAAAAAACTTGAGTTGTTGTGTCCTTTGTTCCTTATTCATCATTCTGCCATGCTTAGTGAGGTCGAAGTATGACTTCCTTGAATTTGATTATGAGATATGGTTCATCGAACGTTTGAAGATGTGTGAAGATTACAGTATGATAGTCGGTACAAGCAGAGGAGCAAACCATGAAAGTACGCGAATTAATGAACCGTCGAGTTCTAAGACTTGGCCCTGATACCACGTTCAGTGAGGTTCTGCAGCTGATGCTGCGTTTTCATCTGAATGATATTGTGGTGGTGAAAGATGAGGGTGAGCTGTTAGGGATTGTAACATACAGCGATCTCTGCCGCAAATTTTTGCCAAGTGAGCGAGAACTTATGGAAAATGAGCAATACTTTACTAATCCAGAATTGATAGAAGATCGCTTCAAGGACATCTTGAACGTGCAGGTAAAGGAGATCATGACGAGAGATGTCAAAACAGTAACACCGGATACCGATGCTACCAAAGCTGGGGGTTTGATGAACGCCTATCACGTGAAACAGTTGCCCGTTGTTCAAAATGATGAAGTCGTCGGAATTATTAGCCACACGGATATCGGGTGGGGCTTAATGATGAAATACATTAAACCTATACAAAAATACGAGAAAAAATAAAGTGGTAATATTGATTTCCGTTTTGTCGGTCTAACTCCGGTATGCCTTATCTTTACGGTCCAGTGATTAGAAGTGAAAGAAGCATGCGGTTTCCTCCTGAAGAAGAAGAGCTGTGAACGCCGCGAAGATGTGGATCAAACATCCTGTGAATAGTTTGACAAATCGGAGGTAATGGTCTAAACAAAAGAGGAGGTCTAGAATGGTAGAAGAAAAAAGATTTCTTGTGGATGTAGGGATGAGGGACCTACCTTTCCCCATGAGGGTAGTATCAAAAGTCAATGCAGATGGTCAGTTTACCATCGCAAACATTTCCGTCTCTGCACGCATTATCCAAGAATTTGAAGCACGATGGATTGACAAATTCATCCAAATAGTTCATCAACATCGAGAGAAAATAGGGACGAAAACGCTCACAACTAATATTATGGATTATCTGAAAAAACTTGATGCCAAAACAGTAAGGATTGATTTTAATTATCCCTTCTTCATTGAAAAGTTAACCCCGGTATCTAAGGAGAAATGTCTGGTCAGATATCTATGCACTTACTCCGTGAAAGCTTCTTATGTTTCAGATATACCAAAGATTCTTTTTAAAATAGAGATACCGATTATCACTACATATCCCGGTTCAGTCCCTGCAAAGCCAGGAGGACTATTTGGACAACTGAGCATCATGGTGGTTGAGGTAGAATCCAAGAAAGACATTTATCCTGAAGATATCGTTGAGATGGTGGACAAACATGCGCTAATGCCTGTCTACTCATTTTTGACTGAGCAAGACCAGACCTTTGTCATTCAGAAAATTCACTCGGAAAAGAAATCCAGCGTGGTTGTGATCGACCAGATAAAAGAGGAACTCTCTCATAGTTCTGATATTGATTGGTATTCCGTTCGTTGTTCTAACTATGGAATGCTCCATCCTTATAGCACGGTTATTAGGACCGAAAAGAGTATGTGGTTTCCAGCCACTAGTTATGAAGAAGAAGAGATATAAAGGCAGGGAAGAAGTTCAATTCTTTATGACTCCGCCTAACTAAATAAATAATGGCTGTGTCATTGCGTTTATTCCTCTGATAAAATTGTGGTAGGATTACCACTTTTTGGGGATAAATACAAACCCAACTTAGATACGGGGTATCTTGGCAAGCATCGTATTCTTGCCAAAGCCGGGAGGCTCGTTAGCATGAAGTCATTCGGTTCCACACTTATTCTCAAAGTAAGCAATTGTGGAGCATAGTCTTTCGCCTTCGAGTGCCCTGTCTTTCAAAAAAATGGAAAATTTTTTCTCAAAAAAGCTAAATATTTCAAAAATGATGCCGTAAATAGTTATGAGCATATGCTCATAACTAATTTTATGGAGAGATAATGCCCAGACCGAGAAGATTCCGTTGGGTTAGGGCTCAACCAAATTCAACCTACTTCAAACCAAGGGGGATCCCCCTGGCGGCTTTGGAGGAGGCTGTCCTGACCGTGGACGAACACGAAGCCATAAGGTTGGCTGATCTGGAGGGACTGCAGCAGGAAGAGGCGGCAGAGAGGATGAACGTGTCCAGAGCTACCTTTGGTAGAATAGTGGCTTCAGCCAGAAGAAAGATTGCGGATGCTTTAATCAATGCCAAAGCCATAAGGATAGAGGGTGGGGATTTTGTCATGGCTGGAGCACATATATGCAACGATTGCGGTTACACCTGGCAGCTCTCCCCTGGAGCGCCTATGCCTCCAGTTTGTCCTTCCTGTGATAGCATGAACATTCAGCCAACAGGTTGGGGTAGAGGTTACGGTCCGGGAAGAGGTTGGAGAAGGAGAAGAGGTTTTAGAGGTGGAAGAAGTTGACAAAATAAGCACTTTTAGCAAATGAGGAGACGATGGAACAAGCAGAAAAAACCAGCTTAAGCGAAAACATAAAAAATATCCGCCACAAGATATTGGTGATGAGCAACAAAGGGGGAGTGGGGAAAAGCACAATCGCGGTTAACTTAGCCTTAGGATTAGCTCAGAAGAATATGCGGGTGGGACTTTTGGATATCGATATTCATGGTCCATGCATTCCTAATATGCTGGGGCTTGAGGGTATGCCTTTAGTCGGAGACGGGAAAAAGATTCAACCGGTCGCCTATAGCACCAATTTGAAAGTAGTATCTATGGGCTTTCTTATAGGTAATAAGGAAAGTCCGGTAATATGGCGTGGACCCCTCAAGATGAAAGCTATCCAGCAGTTTTTGGAAGAGGTGGAGTGGGGTGAGATGGATTTCTTGATAATCGACTCTCCTCCAGGAACCGGTGATGAGCCGTTATCCATTGCTCAATTGATAAAGGACATAGACGGGGTGATTGTGGTGACTACACCCCAGGAGGTAGCTTTATTGGACTCCCGTAAAGCTGTCAATTTCGCCAAACAGCTTAAAGTTCCGGTTCTGGGTATTGTGGAAAATATGAGTGGGTTCATCTGTCCTCATTGTGGCAAGAGAACCGATCTTTTCAAGACCGGCGGGGGAGAAAAAGCCGCAAAAGAAATGAACGTTCCCTTTCTGGGCAAGGTCCCCTTTGAGACGGAGATAGTTTCATCTGGAGATGAGGGTAAGCCTTTTGTCTGGGAGCAAAAAGAATCAAAAGCTAGCAAGGTCTTCAGTCAGATGGTTGACCAGATTGTAAAGGATTTGAACTCAAAAGAAGTTTCAAAAGTGAAAGGAGGTGACTGATATGCCAGGTGGAGACAGAACCGGTCCTTGGGGTTTGGGACCTATGACAGGTCGGGCCGCAGGGTATTGTGCAGGATACTCTGTCCCCGGGTATCTTAATCCCGCCTTTGGGCGGGGTGGATTTGGAGTAGGCAGAGGAGGTTTTCCCCGGGGTGGGGGGAGAGGTCGCTTCTTTGGAAGGGGACGTGGCTGGGGGGGATTTGGCCTGGGGAGAGGTAGAGGTCGTGGTCGAGGGTGGTGGGGATTTGGCTTTGGACCTGGATTGGGAGTTCCATATGGGGCATATCCTTACGCCATGCCGCCATATGGAGGATACTATTAGATGAAAACCGTTACTATTAACTAAAAGAGAGGAGGTGACTGATATGCCAGGTGGAGACAGAACTGGTCCTTTGGGTCTGGGACCTATGACTGGTCGGGCCGCAGGGTATTGTGCCGGATACTCTATGCCCGGATATCTTAACCCTATTCCTGGGCGGGGTTGGTATGGAGCAGGCAGAGGTCGAGGATTTGGAAGAGGACGCGGTTGGGGGCGGGGAGCTGGATTTTCTGGCTATTCCCCTTACGCCCCAGCCTACCCACAATATCCTCCAGCCTATCCTCCAACATATCCTCAGCCCACAGCTGAGGAGGAAAAGAAGTTCCTGCAGGATGAGCTTGCTTCCTTAGAAGAGGAGATGAAAGCCATCCAGGAGCGAATGGCCGAGCTGGGAAAGCAGGAGAAGAAGAAGTAAAGAAACAAAAAAAAGGGAGGAGGGAAAAATCATCTTCCTCCTCCCTTCACAGAAAAAGAAAGGGGAAATTGTGAAGATAGCCATAACCTCTCAGGGAGACAATCTTGAAGCTTCAACCGATCTTCGGTTCGGAAGATGTGCCTATTTTATCGTCATTGATCCGAAAACAGAGAAATTTGAAGCTGTTTTAAATCCAGCCACAAATGCCATGGGAGGCGCCGGTCCCCAGGCGGCACAAACCATTTCTGACAAAGGTGCAGTGGCAGTGATAACTGGAAATGTAGGACCCAATGCCTTCCAGACGCTAAAAGCCGCCAACATAAGGATATATCAGGGTGCCTCCGGAACCGTCAAGGAGACTTTAGCAAAATACAAAAGCGGAGAACTGAAGGAATTCTCTAACTCTTCTGTGCCCGGCCATTTCGGATTAAGACCAGGTGGTCAAAATTAAAAAAGGAGCAAAAAATATGAAGGTGGCAATCTCAACAGAGGGTAATTATGTATCCCCTCATTTCGGACGTTGTCCAACCTTTACCATTGTGGAGATAGAGGGGAAAAATGTCCTAAGTAAGGAATTGGTGGAAAATCCCGGACATCAACCTGCATTCTTGCCTCAATTTCTTTCCGAAAAAGGGGTAAGCTGTGTCATCGCCGGCGGAATGGGAAGACGAGCTGAGGCTCTCTTTGCGGAGAAAAGTATCCAGGCCCTGGTGGGAGTAACCGGTCGAGTGGACGAGGTGATAGAAAAGCTGATCTCCGGGACACTCGAAGGAGGAGAAACCCTGTGCCAGCCCGGGGCGGGCAGAGGTTACGGAATTGAGAAGAGCGAATGTGATCATCCGGAGCACCATCACGATGATCCCGCTTGATGAATCCTAAGTATACTATATGGAATTGAAGACTTTCGTAAAACCCAAAGAAAGGAGAGATGAAAAATGCCAAGAGGCGATGGAACAGGACCTCAGGGTCAGGGACCCGGAACCGGAAGAGGTATGGGAATGGGACGTGGTGGAGGCAGAGGTAGAATGGGTGGCAACCGCCCAGGAGCAGGACCTGCGGGAAATTGCGTGTGTCCTTCTTGCGGAGCCAAAATCTCCCATTCGACTGGGACACCATGTTATGATATGACCTGCCCCAAGTGCGGAAGTAAATTGGTGAGAGAATAAAAGCAGATAGGGTGATTTTGGCAATTCTTGATATTGAGTCGATACCCGGCATCTGAGAAACAATCTTTGTATTTAGCCGAAGTAGGGGCGATTCCCCGCCTCCGGCGGGATGTTCCACATGAATCGCCCCTACACAGAGCGGCTTACTAGGAGAAAGATTTATGCCCATATATGAGTACCAATGTGAAAACTGCGGGAAAGTGGTGGAGGTTTTGCAGAAAAGCTTTACACAAAAAGAGTCCCCCGTCTGTCCCGACTGTGGTTGGACTAAGATGCAAAGATTGATCTCCTCCCCTGGCTCCATCGTGATGGGAGGTTCCTCCCCCAAAGGAACCACATGCTGTGGTCGGGAGGAGCGATGTTCCACCCCTCCCTGTTCTGAGGATGGGGTCTGTAGAAGCGATAGGTAATCAACCATCCAGAAAAGAGGGGAAAGGTGAGAAGGAATAATCTATTTGGCACAAGAGGCAGGAGAAGAGGTAGATTCATAAACCAGATAAGAGAGAAAGAATCCAACAGAACCCCAACTAACCCTTCAAGTCTAAATACAGAAGAAGAATTAAAACTTTTAAGACAGCGCGCCCAAGTTGTTTCCCAGCGGTTGGAGCAAATTAGACAACGGATCGAAGGTCAAAAGAAAGTTAGTCCACAAAGGTCTCGGAGTGAAGCCGTGGCTATTGTGGATGAAGAGGAATGTACAAGTTGTGGGCTATGTTATGAAGTGTGTCCGGTGGGGGCTATCTCAATGAATGGGGTTGCCAAGATCAATTCAAGCAAATGCACAGCCTGCTTAGCCTGTGTGAAACAATGCCCACAAGGAGCCATTGCCATTAAGTACCTCCAATAAGTAAAAATATATTTTCGAGAAACGTTTACTAATGATCATCTCCATTGCCAGCGGAAAAGGAGGAACCGGCAAGACAACCGTTGCCACGAATCTTGCTCTTTTTTTATCTAGCGAAAAATTGCGTCAGATACAGTTTCTGGACTGTGATGTGGAGGAGCCGAATGCCTATATCTTTCTAAAACCAAAGATCGAAAAAACCCATCCGGTGAACCTGCTTATTCCCGATGTTGACCAAAAGCGATGCAATTTCTGTGGCGAATGTGCCAAAGTGTGTGCCTACAATGCCATCGTGGTTTTAAAGAAAGAGGTGCTAACTTTCCCAGAGCTCTGCCATGGGTGTGGTGGGTGCAGTTTGTTGTGTCCTGAAAATGCGATAAGCGAAAAAGAAAGGGGAATCGGAGTCTTAGAGGAGGGAAAGGCAGGTCCAATAAAGTTCGTTCAGGCACGGCTCAATATTGGTGAGCCTATGGCAACTCCTGTAATTCGGGCGGTAAAGAAGGCTATTAGTACGGATGGCATCACCATCATCGATGTTCCTCCCGGAACCTCCTGTCCGGTGATTGAATCAATTAACGGTAGTGATTTTTGCCTTCTGGTGACCGAACCTACCCCCTTTGGTCTGCACGATCTGAAGTTAGCGGTTGAGCTTTTGAAAAAACTTGAGATCAAACATGGTGTGCTCATCAACCGGGCAGGTATAGGCGACGGGAAGGTGAAAGATTATTGTGATAAAGAGGGGATTCCCATAATGGCCCAGATACCTTATGATAGAGAAATCGCAGTTCTTTACTCCCGTGGTATCCCCATGTGGACCAGTGGAGAGCACTATCGAGAAATCTTTCGAAAGTTGTGGGAATCGATTGAAAGCAAAGTGAGTGTGAACAGGTGAAGCAAATAACCGTAATCAGTGGCAAAGGTGGAACTGGCAAGACCGTTATCACTGCCTCCTTTGCGGCTTTAGCCAAAGATAAGGTGATGGCAGACTGTGACGTGGATGCCTCTGATCTTCATCTTCTGCTCCATCCCCGCATAAAAGAAACCCACCAGTTCAAAGGAGGAATGAAAGCGATACTAGATGAAGAAAGATGCACCGGTTGTGGCAAATGTATAGAAGTATGTCGATTTGATGCCATCAGGGAGAAGAAGGGTCAAGGGTCAAGGGTCGAAGGGTCTGAGGGTCAAGTATCAAAGGGTCAATGGTCAAGAATCAAGGGTCAAGGTATGGTGATTATCGATCCGGTTGCTTGTGAAGGTTGTCAGGTTTGTGCTCTGGTTTGTCCCTTCGAAGCCATACAGATGGAGGAAAATGTTTCCGGGCAATGGTATGTTTCAGAGACAAAATATGGTCCCATGGTTCATGCAAGGTTAGGGATTGCTCAGGAGAACTCAGGAAAGTTGGTCGCCGTGGTCAGAGAAAACGCCAGAGAAATTGGTCAGAAAAATGGCTTAGAGCTTGTTATAGTTGATGGTCCGCCCGGCATCGGTTGTCCGGTCATCGCGTCGGTTACCGGAGTGGATCTGGTGGTGATAGTAACCGAGCCCACCTTCTCCGCCATCTCGGACTTGAAGCGAGTGCTCAGCTTGACTCAGCATTTCAAAATACAGTCGACAGTGGTAATCAATAAATATGATGTAAATATGGAAAACACTCAGAAGATTGAAGACTTCTGCCGTCAGGAAAACATTGAAATCGTGGGCAAACTTCCCTTCGATAATGCTTTCACTCAGGCTATGGTAGAAGGAAAGACAATAATAGAGCACTCAGATTCACCTCTTGTAGAAGAGATTAAAAATATCTGGGAAAGAATCCATGCCAGTGTAGCAAGTTAGAAAAAAATCAACCACAAATTCCTCTTGTTCTCGTAGCACTTAGTTGTCCTGATGCATTCTAAAGAGAAGAAAATGAAAAAAATAGTCTATGGACCGGTTCCCTCCAGAAGGCTGGGAATTTCTTTGGGAGTGGATATCATCCCTTATAAAAACTGCAGTTATGATTGTATCTACTGCCAGTTAGGGAAGACCACAAATCAAACCATCCAGAGGAAATCCTTGGTTTCAGTTGACTCGGTGATAAAGGACATAAAAGAGGTGCTGAATGAGAATAGCGATATCGACTACATAACCTTTTCCGGCTCAGGTGAGCCTACCTTAAACCAAGATATTGGTGAAATGATAAGGAGGGTAAAAAGTTTCACTCAAATTCCGGTGGCGGTGTTGACCAATGGATCCTTGTTATGGGACAAGAAAGTCAGGGAGGATATGTCGCGGGCAGATTTGGTTGTTCCCTCTGTTGATGCTGTCTCTGAGGAGGTCTTTGGTAAGGTCAATCGTCCCATTGAGGGATTGAAAATAAAGAAAGTTCTGGAGGGGATAAGTAACTTCTGTGAGAATTTCGAAGGGAAAATCTATCTGGAGATCATGCTGGTGAAAGATGTCAACGATTCTGAGGAGGAGATAAAAAGAATAAATCAATTTGTACGGGAACTGGACGTAGATAAAGTTCAACTCAATACCGTGATTAGACCTCCGGGCGAGTTTACAGCCAAACCACTGCATGAGGAAGAGCTCCAAAACATTAAAGCTCTGTTCGATTCAAAGCTTCCGGTGGAAATCGTGGCGGATTTTGATAGAATGACCAGCAAGGCATATCATAAAGATTTAGAACAGGCCATAACCGATCTTTTGAGAAGAAGACCTACCAGAAAAGATGAGATGTCAGTTGCTTTAGGAGTTCATCCCAATGAGATAGTAAAATATCTTCAGGTTTTGGAGGAGAGGAAAAAAATAAAAAGAGTGAAAATTGAAAATGAAGCGGAAACTTATTTTGTGATCGCATAAATAAGATTGCTGAACGATTGAGAATGGTAGAGATTCTAATGCCTCATCAACAAAGTTTTCATAAGTTTTTTAAGTTGAGTCTGAACGAAATGTATTATTGGTTGCTCTTAGACGGATTGTCCTATGGATCCTTCGAGCGGACGCTCGCCTGTCTGGGCGGATTATAATCCGTCTTTCTTCCGGCTGGATGACGGAGACCCGTCTGGGATAACATCCAGCCAGAGCACAAAAAAGTTACATTTTGTTATTTGCTAGAACACTAATGGTCTTCCAAAAAATGAGAAGGCAAAAAGCCTTTCTTCCATTCTTAGTTCATTATTCAATGGAATTAATCTATGAGAACTTACTTTGAATGTATCCCCTGCATTATCAACCAAGCCATTAAGGTGGCACGGCAGGTAACGGAAGATGAGGAAAAACAAGAACTCCTCCTGCAAAAAGTCCTGGTGACCTTGAGCGGTATTTCTTATAATCAAACTCCACCTTATCTGGGCCAAGAGGCACATCGGGTTATTCGTAAGGACTTGAACAATCCCGACCCATTCTTTAAAATCAAACGGGAATTCAACCAGGCGATAAAAAAACTTTACCCCTCGTTAAAGCAAAAGGTAGGTGGCTCGTCGGATAAATTTGCCTGTGCAATCAAGCTCGCCATCGCAGGAAACATCATCGATTTCGGACCGGACCATCATTTTGAATTAATGAAAACCATTGACCAGGTGTTGAGCAAAAAGCCGGCCATAGATGACACTGAAAGCTTGAGAAAGGATATCAAGAAAGCTTCCTTGATCCTCTATCTGGGAGACAACGCTGGAGAAACCTTTTTTGATAAGGTCTTTATCGAGCAGATGTCTTCTAAGGAGATCTACTATGCCGTTCGGGGTTATCCGGTGATCAACGACGCCACCTCCGAGGATGCCTATTACGCTGGCTTGAATGAGGTCGCAAAAGTTATCTCCAATGGCTCGGATGCTCCCGGAACTATCCTTGAGGATTGTTCGGAAGAATTCAAAAACATCTTTGAGAAAGCCGATCTGGTGATCGCCAAAGGACACGGAAATTACGAGACCTTAAACGAGGTCAAAGGAAAAGGACTTTATTTCCTTTTGATGGTGAAGTGCAGAATCATTGGCCGGGACCTAGGATGTTCTGTGGGAGATTTTGTGGTCAAGAAAGTGGGCAGATAGAATTTTAGTCAAATATATCCCCAGCTATTTAGGTTTATAATTTAGACTTTAGTGTTTTTCAAAGGAGGTAGACTAAAGATGCCCATCTATGAATACCGATGTAGAGTATGCCAACACAAATTCGAGGTTTTGCAGAAGTTAGGAGAGGATAGTAAGGGGTTGAAATGTCCCAAGTGTGGTGCGGATAACCTGATAAAGGTTTTTTCGGTATTTGCCGGACATACCTCTTCAGATAACTCATCTTCCACATGCACAAGTAAAGGATTTACCTGAGCTTCTTAAGTTCTTTGAGCAGTCTGCTCATAAATAACAAAAACTTTAGAACGCACAACCTCTTTTAGAGGTGGCAAGAAATATTTAGTCCCCTTTTCATGTAGAAGCGCACATGATTTTCCCCAGCTATCTGCAATGCCGATAAAATAATGCAAATGAAAACAGAGTTCGGCCAGAAAGTTGCACTAAACTACGACAAATGGTATGAAACCGATTTTGGTAGATATACCAGCACCTTAGAAGAAAAATTAATGTTAAAATTAATTGGGGAGGTGCAGGATCAAAAAATCCTTGATATCGGTTGTGGGACCGGAAATCATCTGAAGCTCTTTCAGACTCTGGGAGCAGATTCAGTCGGGGTGGATGCTTCCATTTTCATGTTGCAAAAGGCTAAAGGAAAGGGTGATTTTGGGCTGATCTTGGCAAAGGGGGAACAGCTTCCCATAAAGGATTCTGCTTTTGACATCACCATCCTGATTACCACCTTAGAATTTTGTGAGAATCCTGCAAAAGTTCTTAAGGAGGCGGGAAGAGTAACTAAAGAAAAAATCTTTATAGGGGTGCTGAATAGCTGGTCTGTGCTGGCAATAAGTAGAAGAATAAAGGGATGGTTCAAACCATCAATATACAACCGGGCTGGTTTTTTTAATATCTGGAAGCTTAAAAAGATGCTGAAAAATTCTGTGACGCTTCACTCGCTGGAATGGAGCGGAATACATTTTATTCCATATTCGAGGACAAAAATCTTTCAGGGGTTGGATGGCAAATTTTCTTTCCGAAAAAATCCTTTTAGCGCATTTCTGGGGCTGTTGATTACTCTCAAACCGCACTCATCGATCTGAGCACGAGGGCTCTTAACCACGATCATTTATTCTCTGCAAGATTATAGTTGCCATAGACAAAGAAGTTGTATATCTTTCAGAAAGTTTCGATCTGATACGTAGAAATTCATAAGAGGATAACGATTTATTTTCGTGGAGTGGTGTATATGTCCCCCAATCTGTTTACTAAAATATTCAGATCCAAGCATGAAAGAGACGTGAAGAAAATCCGCCCGATCGTGGAGGAAATTAACAAATTCCATGAGCAATACGAAAGTCTCTCGGATGATGAGCTGAAGGGGAAAACAGAAGAATTCAAGAAAAGAATCAAAGAGCAAACCGGTGAATTGGAACAACAACTGGATGCGCTAAAAGAGGAATTCGCTGGCATAAAGACTCACGGGCTTTCTGAGGAGGAGAGAACTGAGGTTAGATCTCAGAGGGAAGCACTTTTGCAGCAAATGAAGGAAGTCCAGAAAGAAATAAGTAGAAGCGAACAGGAGACCTTGGATGAGCTCCTGCCGGAGGCATTTGCTGTGGTCAAGGAGACCTGCCGAAGGCTTTTGGGCAAGAAATGGGACGTGTGCGACATCCAGATAGAGTGGGACATGGTGCCTTATGACGTTCAGCTCATCGGCGCGGTGGTCCTGCATCAGGGCAAGATCACCGAGATGGCAACCGGTGAAGGGAAAACCTTAGTCGCCACCATGCCACTTTATCTAAATGCTCTAACCGGTAAAGGCTGCCATCTGGTGACGGTAAACGATTATCTGGCTCGAAGGGATAGTGAGTGGATGGGAGAGATCTATAAGTTCCTGGGACTGACCGTGGGCTGTATCGAAAACGAGATGGATAACGAACAAAGGAAAGTTCAGTATAATTGTGACATCACTTATGGGACAAACAACGAGTTCGGCTTCGACTACTTAAGGGACAACATGGCCATTCGGGCTGAAGACAGGGTTCAGCGAGGATATAATTATGCCATAGTGGACGAGGTGGACTCGGTTTTAATCGACGAGGCCCGAACTCCTCTGATCATCTCCGGTCCGGTAAGCTCCAACGTCACCCAGAGCTACATGGAGATGAGACCTTTGGTGGAGCAGTTGTTTCGCAAACAGGCCACTTTGGTGAATAAACTGGTAGCTGAGGGAGAGGCATCGTTGAAAGGGGAAGGCGAATACGAGGCGGGAATAAAACTTCTGACCGCCCAAAGGGGTGCTCCCAAGAGCAAGAAATTGATGAAGCTGTGTAAGGAGACTGGGGTCAAAAAGCTGATCACCCGGGTGGAGTTAGATTTCATGCGGGACAAAAAACTGCATGAGATAGATGAGTTTTTGTATTTCTCCATCGACGAAAGAGAGAATACCATCAACTTAAACGAGATGGGAAGATCGGTCCTCTCACCGGAGGATCAAGCGCTCTTTGTCCTTCCGGACATCGTCGAGGGGATACACGAGATCGATTCAGATGAATCGCTCTCCTCTGAGGAGAAATTGAAAAGAAAGGAGAAGTTATATAATCTTCATGCGGAACGCAGTGAGAAGAACCATTCCATAAGCCAGCTTTTGAAAGCATTTTCTCTGTTTGAAAAAGACGTGGAGTATGTGGTGCAGGATGGGAAGGTGATGATTGTGGACGAGTTTACCGGCAGACTTATGCCAGGGAGAAGATACAGCGATGGACTGCATCAAGCCATAGAGGCTAAGGAAGGGGTGAAGGTGGAGGGAGAGACGCAAACTTTAGCCACCATCACCCTGCAGAATTTCTTCAGACTTTACGACAAGCTGGCTGGAATGACCGGAACTGCAGTAACAGAGGCATCAGAATTATGGGAGATATATAAGGTGGACGTGGTGGCTATCCCCACTAACGAGCCGGTGAGAAGGATTGATTACGACGACATGATTTATCGAACCAGACGTGAAAAATATAACGCCATAATTGATGAGATCGTCCATTGTCATGAAGAGGGCAGGCCGGTTCTGGTGGGAACTGTGACGGTGGAGGTGTCGGAGACCCTCTCCCGCATGCTAAAAAGAAAAGGGATAAAACACTCCGTTCTGAATGCCAAATACCATCAACAGGAGGCAGAGATCGTGTCCCGGGCAGGTCAGGCAAACACGGTTACCATCGCCACCAATATGGCAGGTCGAGGTACAGATATCAAATTGGGTTCAGGCGTGGTCAAACATCCTCACTGCAAACTGGTGACCCCGGGCAGAGAAGATGGTTGTCCCTATTTAGAGGAGCTGGGTTGCAATGAGGACGTCCCGTGTGGGCTTCGCATCATAGGAACAGAAAGGCATGAAGCTCGAAGGATCGACAGACAGCTCAGAGGAAGAAGCGGAAGGCAGGGCGATCCCGGTTCCTCAAAGTTTTTCCTCTCCTTAGAGGATGATCTGATGAGACTTTTCGGCTCGGAAAGAATTGCGTCGATAATGGATAGATTAGGTGTGCAGGAGGGGGAGGTGATCAGACATTCCATGGTCACCAAGGCAATAGAGAGAGCACAGAAGAGGGTGGAGGCACAAAACTTTTCCATCAGAAAGCACTTGTTGGAATATGATGACGTGATGAACCAGCAAAGGGAGGTTATCTATGACCGCAGGCTGGCGGTCTTAGAGGGTGCAGACTTAAGAGAGGAGATTCTGGATTTAATCAAGACGGTGATTGAATCCAAAGTAGAGGCACACACCGATGCCAGCACATATCCCGAGGCATGGGACTTAGTGGGTCTAAAACAGGATCTCTTGAGAACCTTTCTGGTGGACGTTAAGTTCGACCAGAAAGATATAAACGAGTTGAAACAGGAAGATTTGAAAGAGAACCTTTACAAGATGGCTCTTCAGATCTATGACCATAAGGAGAAGATGCTGGGTGAGGAGCTGATGCGGCAGTTAGAAAGATATGCCATGCTCCGGACTATAGATGAAAAATGGAAGGAACATCTTTATGACGTAGATCAAGTCAAAACCGGCATCGGCTTGAGAGCCTATGGCCAGAGAGATCCATTGATTGAATACAAAAAGGAGGCATTTGCTCTGTTCACCGAGATGCTCCAAAACATTGACCAAGAGACTTTGGAGCTTATCTTCAAACTGCAGGTGCAAGAGAAGGAAAGACCCAGGCGAGGGGAGCCGGAAAGACAGATGGAGGCGGTGCACCAGTCCACAGTGGGCATGGGATATGCTGATACTCAACCAGCCGAACAGGTGGCTCCTGGTAAGCCCAAGCCGGTTAAGGTGGGCAAAAAGATCGGACGAAACGACCCCTGCCCTTGCGGCAGTGGTAAGAAATACAAAAAATGCTGTGGGGCTTAATGCTGTCAACGGATTGAAAAACGTCCACAGTCCACAGTCTGCCGTCCACCGCTAAAACCCAAACAAACAAAATAGAAATCCGAATTTGTCCACAGGATTCAAATTCGGACCACATATTTTTGGTCGAGGGTGGGGATTTACCGTGAATGATGATGTTTGACCGGTGGTTCTGGTGCTTCTGGTGCATCTGGTGGTTCTGGTGGTTTTTTTATTTTTTTCACTTTTTTCCTCCAGACAGGCCTCCAAGCAGGTCTCAGGCAACGAATTATGGGCATTGGAATCTGTATCCTGAGTAAGTAGTTGGTCGTCCCAGATGATGGCGGAGGAGCCGCTTGAAGTTTTTGTTTTTCGGAAGCCCATGACGGACAGGATACGGCCAAGGCGAGAGTAAGTGAGCTGACTTTCTTTGGATCTGTTCTGGTTGAAAGTATCGGTGATGGTTTTAACGGGAAGAATGCCATTTGTTACCAGGTATTTTAATCGTGCGATGGTATTGGTGATTTGAGATTCGAGGTTGTTGGGTTGGGGATAAAGTTTTGGCAATTCCTCATTTCTTATTGCTTCTATTTCCTGCCAGAAGATTTTTTCGGCCCTATGGGTTTCACTCCGTTCAACTTCCGAGGTTTTAACCACCTTCTGTTTAAGCTGGATGGCTTTTAAAGCATCTTGGACTTTAGGCTTATAAGAGTCTTCTTCCAATCTTTTAATGAGCTTGTCGATCAAGGTTTCCAAGAACTTCAATTGGGTGGCGTTTTCCCTTCGACGAAGCTCAGGGTCTGCGACCTTTTCGTCGTCGGTATCAATCAGATGGTTCATATGATTCTTCTTCTTCCTTAAGGGGGGGGTCTGTGCATGCAAAAATATTCGTCTCCCCAATAAACGGTGGACTATCCTTTTCACCATTAAAGATGTTGAGAATTTGCTATTTGTGGTAAGAGAGACTATGGGTTAGGTATCAGAATGGTTCGAAGCTCACCATAAATGGTTCGACGCTCACCATAAGTGGCGTGGTGAGGGGTGACCAGCCCGCCCACCGCAAGCGGCGGGGCAACCCGGGCTCGTCAGGTCACACCCGCCAGAGGCGGGCAAGACCTGACGGAAGATGAAGCCCCAGCAGAACCAGTCAGCCATTCCTCGCATTATTACGGGTTTTCATGTTTTTGCGAATAGCGTTTATCACTGGTCTAGTGCGTCTCCAATCATGAAGCGAAACTAGACCCAAGAGAATTGTCACAATAGCGATGGCAATCCATGTTATGAACGAAGGCTGATCCTTCGTCGCAATCAAAAGAAAAGCATAGCTGCCGATAAGCAGCATAATCCTTATATATGAGCCAAAGCTTACGTACGATGGGGAGCCGCCCCCAGAAACCACAGGATTCTCCATCGACTGCATACCGCGTACCGCTCGACGTTCGTAGAATTTCAATGAGACAACGTGCACATAGACAGCCAATGAAAACACTGACAACATAAGGTATGCTAGACTACGAAGGGGTTGTTCGAAGTTTGGTATTTTATCAACTCCTAAACCCAGGATGCCAACGTAGGCAAATGCGACGTACCAAAGCTGCGATGAATACCAGCGCGAGCGCTGGTTTAACTGTTCATATTGAGTATTCCATTTGTCATTAGACATTCATACTCACCTCTTTAATAATTGGTCATCAACTTCATACTATTGTGCAACGTAACAACGATTATGCTGTCCGCCGGGGTGCCCCAGAGCACAGCTGCGGGCCACCCGCCTTTACCACCGCAGCTCAGGACAAGCGGCGGCTATTTTATTAACACAAGCCGACACATCCCTTTTTATGTCGAAATCCCAAAACCGTAGAACCTTCCACCCATCTTGCTTCAATCGGGCGGTGACTCTTTTGTCTCTTCGTATGTTATCCTCGATTTTCCTAAACCAAAAGCCTTTTCTCACCTTTATATCTTTCTTTCGCTCTAACCAATTGTAACCGTGCCAAAAAGACGAATCACAAAACACAGCGACTTTATGTTCTTTCCAACAGAAATCCGGCGTTCCGACAACGCCTTTTAGGTTCCTTCGGTATCCGCGAAATCCAGCACTCCACAAAGCACTACCCATAATCTTTTCAATACTCGTACCTTTTGCCTTAACACGTGACATCTTATAGGAAACAATTACCTTTTTGTTTCTCTTTAAATGAGTCATGTCTTATTCATCTTCATAGACAACAGAGTTCTTATCCTTCCTTTTATATTTTCATAAACCGTCGTTAATTTTCGTTTCGCCAAATCGGTTAAAAGAGATGTATGCATAAGAGCATCTCTGATTGGTTTATACGAGTTCGCATCTCTTGAGAGACAAGCTTCTTTTAGGGGGTCTTTTTTGTCAACTAAATTTGCGAGATAGTCCATAGACAAATAACTAAGATTGATATTTTCTTTTCTAATATCTATACTTGTACCACCTTTTCCTTTGAACTGCGCTTCGTTCTTTTTCCGTATTTCTACCTCCGTTTTAGCTTCGGGGGTTATTTTAATGCTTTTTTCTTGGATGAATTTTCTAATTAAATTTTCGGAAATAAAGCATTCTGCATAGGATGCAAAATTATACCTGGCATCAGCACCCAAATCATTAACCCAACCATCGACCCTTTTCTTGTTTTCTGTATCTTTAGGAAGAATATATTCTTCGGAAACAGCGTTATATAGTTCCTCGGCTTTTCTCTCTTTTGTGGAGATACTTGTATTTTCCGGATCACCATCCTTTCTGTGTTTTCTTCTCCAAGTATCCCAGTCACTGAGAATTTTACTTATAACTTCTTTTCTTAAAGTATTAAGAAACTCTTTGTATTTTGGATCATCACTGACAATGTTTTCACGGCTAGTCGTAAATCTATCCACATCGTCGTCCAAGTCGTTAAAATGAATTTGTCCGTACAAGTAGTTTTCTACTACCCTTGCTGTGGGTATGTGATTTAAAATATTTCTCTCCCTTAATCTTCCATTGACAAAAAGATCGACACCAATCTTTTCGTCAGTAGTGATTATTTTGAGATACCGAGGATGCTCGACAGAGGCGATAAAGCCTTTAAAATTTCCTTCTATATCAAGTTGTTTTTTTTCCTTTGGAACAAATTTTTTTTGAAGATTCTTAATATATGGATCGCTGAGATCATTTATTATCCATAGAAACTGCGTTTTTGACGCAAGGTCATTCAAGTATTTATGAGTGATTTTATTATTGCCAATAAATATATTGAAGTCTTCATCCAAGAGAGAGAACCTAAAATATAGAGCAACGATCTTTTTCAAAAAATCTAAACTATGTTTTATCACGTCTTTCATATTTTCGAAATAAAGGATAGTACCTTTGTCGTGGTCTTTTGTGTACTGACTAAAGATAACAGGCTCCAATTTCCCCAACTCATATTCCTTTGGCGTTAAATCTTCGGTTATGGCTTTATCCAAACCCGAATTATCAATGGCTCCACCAATATAATCCCCACCTTTTATTTTCGATATGACTGAGATTTTGTATGCGCATGATAACAATGCCAATTTTCCTATTCCCTTTCTACCGATATATGGCCTGCCTTTTGGCGAAGCTTTTCCTTCTTTTCTTTTGGAATATCCGATCTTCAAGAACTTATTTTGAAAATCATCCGCCGTCATACCTACACCATCATCCTTTATGAAAAAGCTGTTCTTTCCCTTATCTATATAAATGTATACATTCCTGGCATCCGCATCCCAGGCGTTAGAAATAGCCTCCCCTAGCACGGTTGCGAAGCTTCTGTATAGATTTCTTCCCAAGTGATTTAAGACACTCAAAGAAATCTCGAACGAGAATTTGCGGTTTGATTGACTATTCATAACACTGCCTAAAATGCTTGATAATGCTTTTTCCAATTATCTCACCCAATCGAACAGGCACAGCGTTCCCAATATACCTTCCCAATGTCTTAAGTTCCACCGGTGAACTGGACGGTGTGAATTTGTATTTCTTGGGAAAGGTCTGTAAAATCGCACCCTCTCGTATCGATATGGCTCTGTCTTGCTCAGGGTGTCCAAATCGCCCTGTTCCAAAACTAAAAAACTGTGTGGTAATAGTAGGTGACGGCTTATTCCATTCCATCCTTGCATAAACGGAACCATACGTCCCCCCGGATTCTTTACGATGGCAATCCGCTCTTAGATCCTCATCCCAATCCCGCCATGAAGCGCCAGGCGTCGATTGTCTTATTCTCTTAAGATTCACTTCCGATAGACCGGCCGATTTGTGTAGCCTATCCTTCCTTGATGATGTCCCAGCTTCAATCAATTCCAAATTACCGATAGCCATTTTGACTGTCTTATAATTCTCTGGTTTGTGTGTCGAAGCGATCAAGTCTATTTCTCCTAACTTCGAAGCTAACAGCACTAACCTTCTTCGGTTTTGCGGAATTCCGTAATCCTGACAATAGACATTTCGCCAATTCACGCTATATTCCATCGATTTGAGGCCTTCGACAAAATCGGAGAAAACTTTATGCTTGGTTATCTGCGGTACATTTTCCATCGAAACAACGATGGGTTGTACTTCCTTGATCAATCTGAGAAAACGATAAAGCAATCCCCAATCTTCTTTGGTATCTCTATCTTTCTCTTTTTGAGTATGTTTGGAGAACGGTTGGCATGGAGCACAACCCACCAAAACCTTAAAGCTTTCGGGGGGGTATAGCCTTAGGATTTCTTTTGATGTGATTTCTTGGATACTCTTATGAATAAACAGGGCATCATTGTTTTCTTCAAATGCGAATTTACATCTATCATCGACATCGACTCCGGCTACAACATTAATACCGGACTTTATTAAGCCACAAGTCAAACCCCCAACACCACAAAAAAGATCCACCGCAACTATGCGGAATTGAGCCCTTTTGTGAGTAACTCTTTTCATTTTCCCTCCGACAAGGTCTCGTGCGTAGAATGCGTGAGGCATTTGACAAACTAATAATGTGAGGAGCAAAGGGCTCCTGGCCTACGTACTGCCAGCCTCTGTTTCGGCCACTTGGTCATTCATCATGACCCCTCATAGAACGTCAATTTAAACTACGAGCACAATATAGCGATGCCCGCTAACCGGTCAAGCGAAATTTACCCGTTTCCTGTACCCGTTAGGTTAGAGAGTCTGTCAAGCAGGCTCCGCCATGCTTGACCTACGAGCTGATTTATCTTGGTCTCTTGTTCGTCACGGACACCTTTCAGACGGATCTTTGATGTGCGTGACGTTTAGCAAAAAGGTAACGGATTCATCCTGGACGGATTCACCGTGAACGGATTCACCGTGAACGGATTCATCCTGGACGGATTCACCGTGAACGGATTCATCCTGAACGGATTCACCGTGAACGGATTCATCCTGAACGGATTCACCGTGAACGGATTCATCCTGAACGGATTCACCGTGAACGGATTTATCCTGAATGGATTCACCGTGAACGGATTCATCCTGAATGGATTCACCGTGAACGGACGAGGCGTCCGTTACCAACAATGGGCTCTGGTCCGTGATGCAAAGAAATGGGGACGGGATATGCGTATGCATTCATACGAAAATTCCCGCCCCTATGAATCGACTGTAGGGGTCGCATTTCTGCCATAGGCAGATCCACCTTTGGCGGACATGCGACCCCCGCCTCTGGCGGGGCTTGTAGGCCGTGGGGTTCGATCCTTCGACAGGCTCAGGATGGTGAGCTTGTCGAACCATAAATTGAACCCCTACGACAAGTCATATTTACTTGAGCAAAATCATCTTCTTTGTTTCAGTAAAGTCTCCGGCCTGGATACGATAGAAATATATCCCGTTTGCTACAACTTTTCCATTGTCGTCTTTTCCGTCCCAGGTGATCCTGTGGTGTCCTCTAACAGCATGGCCGTTAAATAATTGGCGAACCCTCTGTCCCAGGACGTTGTAAATTTCCATACTAATCCAACCTGCCTGGGCGAGCTCATATTCAATAACTGTCCCCGGATTGAAAGGATTGGGATAGTTCTGCTTCAAGCTGAATTCTCTAATGACTTCATTCCCTATTTCATCATCTACGCCCACAAACGATGAGGCGTCAAAATATAAATCGTGTTCCGTCCAATGGACATAAAGAACTGCTGATTGTACTGAATTATCTGTTCCTCTTATGGTGTAAGCCCTTTGCGGCGGAGTATGATGAGGGCTATGATCGTTTATCCCACTATATGGCGCAGTCCAGACCGAAGGGTTGGCCTGTCCGTTTTCCTTGTAGATGTAACGAATCTGCCGAGGCGACGTGCCCTCGTAGCGGTAAGCCAAGGTTATGTTCTGCGCATCGTTTTCTTTCAGAACATGTAAAGACGGATAAAGCCGGTTTCCGCTTGAGGTATCACTCGGCGATGACAGTATGAACCAGCTGGCACCAGCATCTGTGCTCCAGTGGAAATTCAAAACCCAATGCGCAGGAGGGGTCGTACTGTATCGTTCATAGAATACCCAGAATACAGCTTCAGCACTTGGTGTAGTATGAGAACCAGCAACCACCGGAGCGTCACAATCACTGCCCGCCCAAGGATATTGGCCGTCTTTCCAATCAGCAGAGTAGCCGGAATTATCATTTCTTATAGTATAGATCTTATCATCGTCGGTTTTGCCAGCTACCACCAAATAGGTGCCTCGACTCCAAGCAATGCTGGGTTGGCTGGTGATGGGGGTAACTTCAGTAAGATTCTTTTTGAATTTCCACGTTTGACCATAATCTCTGGAGGTTTTAAATATTACCGAATCCTGATCCGTTTGGTAAACAACGTATAACCAGTAATTACTCCATAAATCCTGGCAAACTGAAAAGTCTACCACGTTGTCGTTATCAATCGTAGTGCAAAAACGTACGGAAAGATCACCGTAATTGTATTTGCAGTACCATAATTCATTGTCCCATATCCAAAATACGAAAACAAAGTTTGTGTCACCTTTTGCGGCGATAATATCTGCCTTGCCAAAACGCAAATCATTGGTTCCAGAGGTCGCGGTTCTTACACAGTTCCAAGTTTGCCCGTTGTCCGTGGAACGATAGAGATAAAGCGTATCTTTTAGATTAGTGGTGCTGCTGTCGGAGACAACCAATAACAGGGTGTCCTTATCCCCTTGATCCATGCCAAAACCATAGATATGGTTGGCTTGATGGACCAAAACATCATTGCCCCACGTCTGACCCTCAGCCAGAACCTGCTGGGGAACCGAAAGGGCAATCACTAAAACTGCCAAGAATAAAACGTAACGCTTCAGCATATTCCCACCTTTCAGTAAAGGTTTTTAAAAGATTATGATTCTTGTGAGACGGTATAAAATGAACCATAGATATTCGCCTGTCGTTTTTATACGTCCACTTTAAAGATAGAAAGACCTACGTAGCTTGTCAAGATTTCTTTTAAGGAGTGCGCGAAGTAATTGGATAGTGTTGTGGCAGGGTATCCTTCGGCCTGCGCCCTCAGGACAAGCCCCTACCCTGCCACATAATTTCTGGTCGAGGTGAGGGTTCATCCTGACTTCGTCCCGAAGGACTCAGTCCGAGGGAAGGGCACCCTCGACCAACGAGTCACCCGCCATTCATTCCCCGTTGGTGAAGAACACCAACGGGAAGCTAAGAATTCCCGGACCACCTTCGTGCGGGAAATCCAATTCCCGCACGAACAAGATCCATCGGACTAAATGATGACATCCAGCGGGAGCATAATGTAGGGACAGCCCTTCAGGGTGAATCCCTTCAGGATGAACCCTCGTGGCTGTCCGACCTAAAGTTAGGACAGGGACCCCGCCTGGGCGGGATTTCGCAAGCTCAACAAGCCCCGTCCCTACATAAAGCTTTCTTTCTTTTTTATTGACTCTCCTTTTTTAATTTGTTAAATTCATTTTGAATTAAGGAGGTTGGTAGCCGCAGGCTTATGGTCACCAGCTATTTAATTTGACAAATTCGCCTTGGAGTGCGTTCCGCCAACGGCGGAACGCAGCGTCCCGCCAAAGGCGGGGCGCACTCCTTTTCTTACTCTCCCAGACGGGTCTCCGTTTTCCGAATCGCCAAGATAATTAGTTGATAACCATTAGCCTGCGTGGGACGGGAGAAAAAAAGCGCAAACCTTGTCATCGGTTGATAGGTTTCAAGGATAAACACAAACACTGAAGCAATACTAAATGTCGAGGTATTAAAACATGAAAAGGAAGATATTCTTTTTGATCCTTCTGTGGATATGGGCTTACCTGGGGGTAGTCTCCTCTTATGCTATAGAGCAAAAAACATCTTTTGAATGGGAATATCTGCTGGAGAAACCCTCCTGGGGCATGATAGAGTGGAGCAGTGCTACCTTGCCCAAAGGATTCTGGTATCCCAGCTTTGAGTTTTTGTATGTGCACAATGAAAGCTATTTTGTGGCGGGAAAAGAGTTGGATTATCCCTGGGGGCGGGACTCTACCAGCTATATGATAAATGGCAGACTGCTTTATGGGCTTTCCAATAAATTAACTTTAGGAGTTTACATTCCTGTGGTGCTGGATCAGAAGGTAGATAGCGGGCTTTACGAAAAGGGCAAAAAAGTGAAATCCGGCGTCTCCAATGTTGGAGACGTCCAGCTTTTCTTTAAGTATCGTATTGTGGATCGATATTTCTGGTCTTTAGCCACAGAATTTGGCACCACTTTGCCCACCGGCAGAGCTTATAATAAAGTTTCTGCCAATCAAGCTGGCACTGGAGATGGTCAAACCGATTTGAATTTTGGGTTGAGGGGTGATATCCTGCTCACCGAGGGAAGCTTCATCAAACTGGGCATGCGATTTGCCCATCAGTTCAAAAGACAGTATAAAAATGAGGCGGGGAAATCAATTGATGAAAAACCGGGAGACGTTTTAGGAACAGATTTAGGGTTTGTGCGAAACTTTAAAAACGCGGGAATTGGTGGAACTTTGCAATATACCTGGTGGCAAGCTACAGAATGGGATAATGTGGTCGAAAGGGAGCAAGCAGATATTTTCAACTTTTCCTTTCGCCTCTCCTTGGGTGAGTTTACCCCGCGAAAACACGGAAAGCTTGACTTCACCTTAGATTTTCCCTTAACTGGGAAAAACGCTCCGGCTACTTACCGTGTTGGCATCAGCATCAAAACTATCTTCAAATGAAAACGATAAGTGTGTTTTACCCAGCACAGACTTAGGTCTTCGGTAAGATTAGTTGGCAATATATAAATTTATGTTTAAACCAAAAGGAAAGATTATAGCGGAAAGCTTTAGCCTTCCATTCATAATTATAGAGACCTTCCTTCAAGGGATCTCAGGACGAGAAAGGTCTCCGCTACTTTGATAATGAATGATCAAAGGCAACAGAAGGAATTCACTGTTGGGCATGGTGTAGGGATCTTCGTGCTTCTTCTGGTTGTGGTTATCATCATAGGCGGAATCAGCATGTTGATATTTGGACTCCACTTCACAGTGATTTTGAGTGAGACGATGATACTTCTGGTGCCTTTGTCATTTCTTTCTGCGGCCGGGTATTCATTCCGCCGCGCTTTTGCCTATCCGGAAAGGCTTGACTTCAGCTTCTGGGTTTTGGTGGGAGCCGCCACAGTTTTTCTGCTTGTGCTGATATCCGACATCACCGGCTATATCCATCAATTGATGCCCAGACCTAAAATACAACAGGAAGCTTTACTCAAGCTTTTTGTGGCAAAAACGTGGCCTGAGTATCTTTTCAGGATTTTTGCGGCTGGCGCTTTGGCTGGATTTTGTGAGGAGTTTGCCTTCAGAGGATTTCTGCAGTCGATCTTTTCTAAAAGGCTGGGAGGGATTAGGGGGTTTTTTCTCACTGCATTCTTATTTGCCCTGATGCATTTAGATCCCTGGAATTTTGCAGGTATTTTTCTTCTGGGACTATTTTTAGGATATTTGGTTTATTTAACCAGCAACCTCTGGGTTGCCATCTTTGTTCATGCTCTTTCCAACACCATCTCCTTCTCCGTAGGTTTCTTTTCACCAGATGCTGGCTCGGATTTTGGGTTTACCTTCCCGCCGTATATAACCTTGATTTGCACTTTCCTCTTTATCATAAGCTTAGATCTTATCCGAAAAGCTTACGAAAGAGCCAAATCTCCAAAAGTTTTGCCTGGATGCAGTAGGCTTGAGTAGCACCTTTTATGTATTAGAGACGAAATCCTGGAATGATTTACCTTATCCGTGACCTTACTATCAACTCTTTTGGAGCCACCCCCAAAAAGACTTATTTTTTCCTTGACAAAAAAGGATAGAAGCATTTATATTAAGTAACAGTGGGCACGCGAGATTAAGAATTCAATTAACCTCGATCTCTTTCTTATGGATTGCCTGCATGGAAGCGGGGGTGGGACCAAAGACTTACTTGTCTCGCCTATTATCTATTAAGAGTCGGGCAAATTTAAACTTTCTTGGACGAAAGGAAGTATACTCTTTCCCAAGAACGGAAAGCTTTTATTCCACGTTTTTTATAGTTCCGTTTTGTGTGAGGGAATAATGTTTACCCATTAATTTATACAAACTTGCTCTTTTTCATCTCATTTTCAAGGAGAGGAGGTAATGAAGGAAGAAGGAACGATTTAGCATAAGGCAGTTTAATTTCGAAAGACTAAGGAGGTGATAACTCACGTATTTGATTTTAATCTCAAGATGAGGGGGAAATTGTGAGGGGGAGAAGGTTGGAGTGGAGTTGAATTTGAAAGCTAATTTCTAACCTGAGTTCCAGCTGAAGGGGACTCATAGGAGGAAAAAATGAAAAAGGTTAGCTTGTTTTTAGTTCTCTCGGTAGCTTTGGTGATATGCCTCTCCAGTCAAGCGGTCTCTAACACCGACTACACTCTCTATGTCATTTCGAATAACGGTGGGTCCGGGAGTTCACCATCGGATACCGTTTATCTCGAGGCATACGATGTAATCAACCAAAGCATAGCGCTTATTCAGACATACGGATTGCCCTGGGCGGGCAACGGTCCCGTGGGGATAGCTCTTGACGAAAAGCACGAGCGAGTATTCGTCACCTACGAGTTCCAGGACAGCATCTGGGCATTTAATGCCAAAAACTTCGATCTCCTATACTCGGTCGGGGTTCCGGGCGCGAATGACCTATCCGGCATAGTTATCGATACAGTGCACGATAGTCTCTACGTGGTTGAACGGTACGGAAGTGTAGTCTATATTTTTAACACATCCACGGTGCCAATCACCTATGTAGGAGCTAGAAGCATTACTGGGTTTACTACCGATTATGGCGCCTTGGGACTGGCTTTTGACAGAGTCCAAAACAGGCTCTATGTTACGGAGATGGATTGGTTCTGGGATCTCACCACCACAGTGTACGTATATGACCCGACAGCCTGGGGCTCTCCTGTAACTACCTACAATATGGGAGGTCCTGCTGCCGGTATAGCGGTTGACGACAGTGATTCACCCGATAGTGTCTTAATATATACCACATCCCTAGCCACTGGCACACCTGCGTTGCGAAAGTACAACACATCCGATGGAAGTGTCACGGTTTTGAATTTTGACTACCACCCCACAGGCGTTACCGTGAATCCTGTCACCGACTTAGTATATGTGACCACTTCCTCATATATGAGCAAACCCACCAGTGGCCCCTCCATCACAGTGATTGATGGTGCCACCATGACGCCGACGGATACCGTCTACCTGGGATCCGGCTGGATTCCCACTGACTTATTTGTTGGAGCGATGAAGTTCTTGCCCACATGGCCAGTCCATGTACCTGACGACACCTGTGTTTATCAGGGTAAAATGGCTTGCATCCCTGTTTACTTGGACAGTCTGCCTTCCTGGGATGTATATTCAGCCCAGTGGGTTCTGGAATATGATGAGGCGGTTCTGCACGCAACTCATGCCACAACGGAGAACAGCATCGCTGAGGCCTGGGGTGATCCCACCTATAATATTGGAACTGGCTGGATAGCCATAGGTATGGCCGGGACAGTACCTCTTGACAGCGCTGGTGTTTTGGTGTGGGTCTGCTTTGATGTGGTAGGAGACATTGGGGATACCACCCTGCTTACCTTTCGAGATAGTCTGATCATCTTAAATGACTCCACCTTCGAGGCAAGGGAAGGCATCGTGCGGGTCTGTCCTGAGGAGTATATGATCTGCGGCCGGGTAAGATATTGTCTCAACGATGAGCCGGTGCGCTGTGCCAAGATGATCCTATCTGGAGGCGAGGATGATACGGTCCACGCAAATGCAAACGGTATCTATAAATTCCTCCACTTGCCTGCTGGTTTGGATTATACGTTGAAAGCAAAAAAAGTAGATGATTTCCGGGGCGCCATCACCGCCTTTGATGCCTCTTTGGTTTTGAGATATGTGGTGAGTTTGCTGGATTTAACTCCCTGTCAGCTGATATCCGGGGATGTAACTGGCAACTGCTGGGTGAATGCTTACGATGCATCCTTCATCTTAAAACGTGTGGTTCACCTGATTCCCCAATTCCCGATAGGCAAGGACTGGAAGTTCATACCGGACGACTTTCCCCTGGATACCCTCAACTGGTGCACTGCTCCGGATTCGATATTTTATGGTAATCTTTCAGAGGATTGGTGTTTTGAGGATTGGAAGGGGATACTTTACGGGGATGTTTCTGGCAATTGGGATGGCATCCCCTTGTCTGCGGAAAGTGGTTCTCTGCCGGATGTCCTTTCCCGGTTGGCGGTCAGAGAGTTAGTGGTTAACCCGGGAGAGGAGTTTGTTGTTCCCATTCAGGTGGAGGATATCTCTGAGGTATATGCAGTTGAGCTGAATCTGACCTATGATAATAGCCTGTTGAGTCTGGTAAGTGTTACTCCGGGTGATCTTCTGTCGGGTTATTATTTTGAGAGGAACTTAAGCTATGGAGAGATAAGGTTGGCCATGGCCGGTGCCAGTCCCATTCAAGGAAGTGGTGATCTGGTTAATTTGACCTTCAAGGTTCTTCCCCAAGCTCAAGAGGGAATGACTACTCAACTCGAGGTAAACCGTTTCTGTCTGAACGAGATATCCGCCGGTGGTCTTGCTTTCAGTATCAGCATAGGTTCTGGGACGACGACTCATCCCATGGAGTTCAGCTTATCCCAGAATTACCCCAATCCTTTCAATCCGGAGACAGAGATTGGCTTTACTGTTCCGGTTGCCTGTCAGGTTCAGCTAAAGATATACAATGTCGCCGGACAGCTGGTGAAGGTATATCAGGGAGATTATGGTGCAGGAGCTCACTCCATCAGTTGGGATGGCACTAACATGAAGGGAGAAAATGTAGGAAGCGGAATCTACTTCTATCGGATGGAGGCTGGCAACTTCGTTCAACAGAAGAAGATGGTTCTGATAAGGTAGAAAAGATGTTAGCTAAATTACGAGGCGAGCCAATTTTAAGTTGGCTCGCCTCCAACCTCAAAACTTTAAAGATCAGACAACATGAAAAAGGCGTTTTTTCTCAACTGCCTGAAGAATTTAGGTTATCTCAAAACTATCCTAATCCATCTAACTCGGAGAGGATCATCCAATTTTTCATCCCTTAGACCATTGATGTAAAAGTTGAAATCGTAAATATATTAGGATAGAAAGTGGCCACATTGGTTGATGATTACAGAGAGTCAGGGGATTATCAGGTTAGATGGGATGGTACGGATAGCCAAGGAAACGCTGTAGCGAATGGCATATACTTCTACCTTCTGGTTATCCTGAGACGTACCATAGTTAAGAAAATGGTGCTCATAAAGTGACCCAAGCTAGGTGAGCTTGAGGATGAACTCTCAGTTTTTAGTTTTTTTAAAAAAAACCATATTTCTGAAATGAGACACCAAGGGAGATGAGAAAATGAAACCAGTGCTAAAAAGTTTCTTTCTTGCAGTTGCACTAACCATTCTATTCTTGTTCTGGGGGGTTCAGGCCGATTCATCCATCCAGGTGGTTGTGCCGGACACCTCTGGAGAGTTCGGGACTAACATAGCTATCCCTGTGATCGTGGACGATGTGACAACGGACGATTCAGTTTGGTCCGCAGAGATAATCCTGACCTTTGACAGTAATGTCCTCACAGCTGACAGCGCCTATAGCACAGGAACGATAAGCCAGGGGTGGGGAGCCCCCACTTTCAACGCTACTATCCCCGGATCGCTACACATTGCCATGGCAGGAATGAGCAGTGTACTTAGCGGAAGTGGAGTTTTAGTCTATGCGGTCTTCGTCGTAAACGGTCAACTCGGTGACACTACTACCATTCACTTTGATCAGATGATGTTTAACGAGGGTACTCCAGCGGTCCAGACTACCGACGGCCTGTTTAAGGTAGGTCCAGGCACAGATGTGAGAGAAGAGGATGAAATCCTTAATCGACCGGACAAGCTGACACTTTTCCAGAACTATCCCAATCCATTCAATCCACTCACAGTCATCCAATATGTCTTACCGTATGACTGTGAAGTTGATATTTCGGTTTATAACGTATTAGGCCAAAAGGTCAAAACCCTGGTTAAAAGTAAGCAAGAGGCTGGGTATCAGCAGGTCATATGGGATGGTGAAGATGAAAAAGGAGAAGGGGTTGTAAGTGGAATTTATTTCTACAAAATAAAAGCTGGAAAATTCATTCAATCGAAGAAAATGGTGATAGTTAAGTGATTTATTTCACTTATTGAGCTAAGTTAAAGCCCCGGCTAATATTGTAGCTGGGGCTCCTCTTAACAGGACTGTTGAAAAGGTTTCTTACACACTCATCCAGGGGGGAATCCGTATGGATGCACACGTATATGGCATGTTGTGGTAGGGTTCCCTTACTCTGATCTATAATTTTTGGTCGAGGGTGAGGGCACCCTCGACCAACGAGTCTTGTGGTTCACCTAAAGGTGAACACTCCAAATTCTCCTCTCTAAGTGGTTTCTCAGAGATATCACTTTAACATTTTGAAAACCCGCATTGGGAGCAAATCACACAACCGGACTCGTGATCCAGCTTGGCTCCGCAGTCGGGGCAGAATTCTAAGGTTAAGTCTCTATCGTGATTAGCACTCTGCTCTGTCCCGAAATGCTTCTTCAGGACCTTGGCGATGGCATCCGGAATGGACATAATCAGCCCACCCTCCTGAAACACCTGGGAGGCTCCACCAATTCCAAACAACTGCTCAATGATCCTGTCCACCGCAATACCACTCCTTAAAGCCAAAGAGATCAATCGGCATATAGCCTCGGTGTCCGCCATGGTGGAGTAGCCGGATTTTCCTATCTGGGCAAATACCTCAAATGGCTTGCCATCCAGGGTGTTGATGGTGATATACAGGTTGCCGTAACCGGTTTTTATCTTATCGGTGATGCCGGAGAGAGTAGTGGGTCTATCCTTGGGAATTATCTTCCCTTCTTCTTTTTTCTCTTTTCTGGTGGCTAAAACTTGCGCCTCTCTGGATCCATCCCGATAGATGGTTACACCTTTACACCCTAACTGGTGGGCTAATTTGTAGGCGTTATCTACATCCTCCACCGTAGCCTGGTTGGGAAGATTTATGGTTTTGGAGACCGCATTATCCGTGTATTTCTGGAAAGCCGCCTGGTGACGCACGTGCCATTCAGGAGCTATATCATGGGAGGTTACGTAGATTTTCTTGATGTCAGCAGGTATCTCATCAATCTCTTGAATGAAACCCTGCTCTGCAATCTTCTCCATCAACTGCTCACTATAAAACCCTTTCTCCTTGGCTTCCTTCTCGAAGAAAGGATTTGTCTCCACCATTTTAGTGTTGTCCATCACAGTGCGAATATAGGAGATGGCAAACAGAGGCTCGATTCCGGAGGAACTGCCAGAAATTATGCTGATGGTTCCTGCCGGTGCGATGGTGGTGACCGTGGAGTTACGCATGGGGGTTTGCTTATCGTGGTAGGTGCTCCTCTCCCAGTTGGGGAATTTACCTCTCTTTTGCGCCAGCTCAGAAGAAGTCTGATGTGATTTCTCATGAATGAAGCCCATCACCCGATCAGCTAATTTTACCGCTTCATGGGAATCATATGGAATCTTAAGCTGGATCAACATGTCTGCCCATCCCATCACCCCCAGTCCGATCTTTCGATTGGCTTTGGTGTTCTTTTCAATATCAGAGAGGGGATATTTGTTGGCGTCTATCACATTGTCCAGAAAATGAACCGCCTTCTTTACGGTGTCTTCCAACTTATCCCAGTCGATCTCACACCGATACATGGTGGTGGGATCGCTGGAATCGACCACCGCCCTCACCATCCGGGACAGGTTTATGGAGCCTAAGTTGCACGACTCATAAGGCAAAAGAGGTTGCTCTCCGCATGGGTTGGTGGATTCAATTAGACCCACCTTGATTATGGGATTGCCCTGATTCATCTTATCTAAAAACATTACCCCCGGCTCACCGGTTCTCCAGGCATGTTCCACGATCAAATTGAAAACCTCTTTAGCTTTATAGCGGACCGGCTTTCCGTCTTTAATAAACGTTTTCTGAGTGCGGGGGTCGGTCAGATCGTAAGTTTCGTCATTTTCCACCACTTGCATGAAGCTATCGGTTATTGCCACGGAGATATTGAAATTGGTCAACTCAGATAAATCATCTTTGCAGGTGATGAACTCCAAAATATCGGGATGATCCACCCGCAACACCCCCATGTTGGCACCCCGACGAGTTCCACCCTGCTTGACCGCCTCAGTGGCGGAGTTGATAACCTTCATGAAAGAGATAGGACCGGAAGCCACCCCACTGGTGGAAGCTACCGGAGAGTTTCGGGGTCTTAATCGGGAGAAGGAGAACCCGGTGCCACCGCCGCTTTTATGAATCAGAGCGGTATTTTTCACCGCGTCGAAAATCGACTCCATGGAGTCCTCTATGGGAATGACAAAACAGGCAGAAAGCTGACCCAAAGGACGTCCGGCATTCATCAGGGTGGGGGAGTTGGGCACAAACTCCAGCTTTGCCATCATTCTATAGAACTCTTCAACGCTTTTTTCTACCTCCAGGTCGGTAGCACCATAATTCTTATCCGGCTCTGCCACCACCTTAGCCACCCTGAAGAAGAGCTCCTCCGGCGTTTCGATTACCTTTCCTCCCTCGTCCTTTTTAAGATACCTTCTCTCCAGGACCTTCATGGAATTTTCGGTAAGCTCTATTTTAACCGTATCAGTGATTTTTGTTTCAGACACCTTTCCCTCCTCACTTTCTATATCGGACAGTTTTTCTGTCCCATTTTATTATTCGTTAAAACTACAGTTTTTGATAGAAGTTTCTGCTCCAAGCGAGTGTTCTTTACCCGCCGCTTGTTTCCTGTTGGTGAAGAACACCACCGGGAAGCAGGACATCTTTCAATTTTTTCTATCCCCAACATTGAAAAAAATCGTAGGGACAGCCCTTCAGGGTGAATCCCTTCAGGATGAACCCTTGTGGCTGTCCATATCAAGAACCGGACAGGGACAAGCCCTGTCCCTACGAGTTCTTGTAGATCGGGTTACGTCCAGACGGACGCCCGTCTGGGCGAAAGGTTCACCCAAAGGGTAGTTGACAACTCTTTTTGTCAAGCAGTCCTACGGACATGCTTGACCTACGAGCTAAAACCATGTTCTCTTTTTATATTCAGAATATTCCATTCCGAACTTCTTTTCTAGACCTTTTTCTTCCATATACTTCCACACAAATATCAACGGTATCCATATTATCGCAGAGATCAAAGTTAAAAGACTCTTTGCGGCTATTGGAAAGCCAATATGTATGAGCATAATACCAAGATACATAGGATTTCTAATCTTTGAATATATTCCCTTTTTAACCAGATGGTCTAATTCCTCAAATCCTTTTTTCGTTATGGCAGACCAGATAAACAATACAAATCCTGTCAACCCAATTAACAGGCCCAAAGATATTGCAACGTGATTTGAAATGTTCATCTTAACGGGATCTGAAGAGATCATAAAACCCCATCCTACATATCCGATGAAAATCATTATTGTTAAAATAGTATGCGATGTCTTCGATTCGGCAAATTTATATCCTTTGTATTCAAATAAGTGGATTACAGTATGAAAAATATAACCAGCTAAACAAACTATAAATGCAATTAAGAATGTTGAATTCATAATTAAGGCTCAGTTTTTTTGTGTCGGGCAACCTTCGGTAGCCCGACCTACTATGTTTTACTCAAATACAACGTCTGTGTGGGATAAGCAAATTCAATCCCGCGTTTTTCAAACTCTTCCTTTATTGCAAAGTTAAGCTCCTGCTGAATATTCATATACTTATTATAGTCACGGCTCATCACATAATAAACTGTCTCAAAGACAAGGCTGAAATCTCCATAGGAAAAGAAATGTGCACGGTCAAAAACTGTATCAGGAGTATTTTCTATGATGCTTTTGATTATTCCCGGTATTTCTTTTACCTGTTCCAGGGTAGTTTGGTAGGTAACCCCTAATTTGAAGACCACGCGGCGCTTATCCATTCTCTTATAGTTGCGCAAACGGGAATTGGTGAGATCGGTATTGGAAAACACCAATTGCTCTCCCCCAAGGCTGCGAACTCGCGTGGTCTTAATGCCAATATGTTCGATGGTTCCTAAATAATCATCAAGGATGATAAAATCGCCAACCTCAAAGGGACGATCAAACAGGATGGAGAGGTAGGAGAAAAGGTCTCCCAAAATCGCCTGGGCGGCCAGAGCAACGGCTATACCGCCAATGCCTAAACCTGCGACTACCGCAGAAATCCTAAAGCCTAAATTATCCAAAAGAAAAGTGATACCAATGCCCCAGATAATTACCTTTACTACTCTGAGTATTCCTTTGATACTGCGCTGTTTGGCTTCATCCTTTTCCCCCTTTAACCAATAAGCCTCAAGTGCGTAACTGACTATTGCCACTAAAAAGCGAATACCAAATATGGTTAAGAGAATCACTCCCAAAACATCAATGATTTTAGTCAAGGTGGGATTCAGAGTTAAACTGCGCGTAGCGAGGTAAAACACACCGAAATAAACCAAGGGGAGCAGTGTCTTTTCAAAGATACGAATCAAAAAATCATCTATGGTAGTGGCAGTTCTCTTTGACCAGGCTTTAAGACGCCTTAAAATGATACTTTTGATTATTCGAACGACAAGAATGCCAACGAGAAGAGTTGCAAGGAAAATCAGATAATCTAAAATGCGGTTCTGGAGAAATGTTATCTCTAAAATTTCTTTAAGCATATCAACCTTCCTTTATTTGTGACCAATTGCACATGAATAATTCATAACCAAAGTTTGCAGGTCGACCATCCCGAAACTTGCCATTGCCGTAGGGACAGCCTTTATGGCTGTCCGTATCGATGATCGGACAGGGACACCTCGTGCTGAGCGCTCGGTGCGAAGCAAGCCCTGTCCCTACGCTCATTCGATCACCCTCTCCCCCGCCTCTGGCGGGATTTTCAACCTAACCCTCTCCCACTTGTAGTGAGCTTGTCGAACCTATCAAGGGAGAGGGAAGTGATTTTTCCCTCCCTCGATGCCCAGACGGGCACGTCCGTGGGAGGGAACAAAAGGGAGGGTGAAGCTGTCAGTCGTGTTTCCAATCCATAGGGACAGCCCTTGTGGCTGTCCGCAGTTCGGACAGGGACCCCGCCATGGCGGGATTTCGCAAGCTCAACAAGCCCTGTCCCTACGCGTCCAAATGGACGCAAAGCATACTGCAACAGAATTTCACTGTTACCATTCTTTCTGGGAGTGCCGGATATGCCGAGAACATTCATTGTGGTGGTCTCTATTCGTGGTCACGTAGCTAATGTATGCTGTTCGTTTTTCGGTCTTTATAGCATGACAACTCGAAAACATTTAAGGTTATTGACTTTCCTCTATCTCCTCGCGAGGAGTCTGGATGACTTTATAGCCGTCGGCGTCGGCTCGAAGCCACCCGCCGCCTGACCTAAGGAGTTTCAGGAACTCCTCTTTTCTGGCACTGCTCTCTTCCAGATGTCGCATGAGAAAAAGCAGGTCAATGGTTCTGACTATTAGAACATTGTGATTCTTTGCGTGCTCAATCTGCAGCCCTGCCACCGGCGTATCCAACCTCTTGTCGACCCCGGCCACCGACATCTGATTGTTGATGATCAACACACCCGGCACAGTCGCCTTCATCTTATTCCTTTCTCGATGAGTATCAACCTGATTTATGTCCTCTCTCTGGACTCCCCTCTTTACGCCTTTGAATTCTACTATGGCCACAACATTGCCGTTTTCCTCGAGGACTTTTGCATCCTCGCGATACTCTTCGATTGGATCGACTCTCAACTCGAAGTACTCCCGTAGAATCTTCACTAGTTCGTCCTTGAGTATGTCTCCGGACGTGCTTAGGATAGCTTTATATGCCCTCCATACTTCCAACTGGGCTTGTAGTTCATCCACCTGCTCACGTGCCGGGGCAAGCTCCGCCTGCAACTTCCGCTCAGCTTTAAACTGAAACTCATCCGCCCACATGGGAATCTCCCGGGTACGCTTCTGTCTGTAGTCGGAAACAGCCTGAGCCACAGTCACAGCTATGCGACTAGCGGTCTCCTTGTCGCGTCCAGTGGTATGAAATGGAAGAAAGAAAAGTTGATTATCGAATTCTACGCCCACAACTCTGTCACCGGCTTTCACAAGGACTCGACTTTCCGCATCTCTGCTCCATCCTAAATGAAGGACGGTGTTCGCCACGCCGTACTCACTGACATACTTGGCGAAGGCGTTGTCTCTGACATCCAAACCGGTCCAGCCATCCACCGTGACACGCGTCACCCCGCAGTCATTCAATACCCGTTTGCACAAATCCGTTTCCTCGATGCGTTCGCGCTCATATTGCTGAACTACACTGTCGACAATTCGGCCGATAACAAAGCAAACCCACTTACCGGCTTTCCGCAGGTTATGGACTTGCCTCTCTCGGGCGAACAGCAAGTCCCAGTCCACATCCACGTCCGTATACACATATGCGCCACTCCGGCGTCGGATGTCCTCAAATACCCCTTGCGGGATAATTACACCGTCTGCTTTATCGAGGCTTGTGTCATCCTTAAACTTTATGAATTCGACACGCCCAATCTTGCTCAGCTTCACAGGTTCGCTCGGTATTTCGAATTCTAGCTTGTCGAATCCATAAACGAAAATCGTTGCTCCTTCTGGCGAGTTTTGTCCTTTGGATTGGTGCTGGTTCACCATTAATTGCCTTCCTTCGCTTCCTTCAAATTCGAAGACGAGATTTAGCTTTGTAGGTCTACCATCCCTTCCGGACGGACGCCCGTCTGGGCGAAGGGTCCACCCTGAGGGCTTGTCCTGAGGATTCATCCCGAAGGGTGATTGACAACTCTTTTTGTCAAGCAGTCCTTCGGATTCATCCTGAACAGATTGATCGTGAAGGACATGCTTGACCTACGCTTGTTCTGTCATTCTGGCGTAGCGAAAAATCTGAGACCCTTCGCTTTCGCTCAGGGTGACAACCTCTTTTGTCGGGCAACCTATCCTACGGATCCGTCCGGACGGTAGCCCGACCTACCTATGCTCCTTGTGTGCTTGAAGTGCGTGTGGTAATAAGATTATATAACCACGCGAAAATCGCACCACCAATAAGCCCATCCACAAATGCCCAAACCAATCCTATAACGCTGCCTAATGGACTAATACAATAGCCAAGATAGACCCGACCGATAAAGGTGACATCACCAGTGGCTCCTTCAAACGCAATAATCCACCAGGTGATTACAAAAAGTCCGACTCCCCAGATTATTGCACAGGTAAGCGCAAAAGCTTTTACGTTTAATTTCATACCGAACGCCTCCTTCTCAAATAGTTTTGTGGGTCAACCATTCCGAAGGTTGACAGGGACGTAGGGACAGCCCTTCAGGGTGAATCCCTTCAGGATGAACCCTTGTGGCTGTCCGCAGTTCGGACAGGGACCCCGCCATGGCGGGATTTCGCAAGCTCAACAAGCCCTGTCCCTACGTAGAAGCAAGTCGGGCAGGCTTGCGCCAGCCCGACCTACACATCTTTTCTAAAAGCTACCCTGTTCTTTTCATCTATATGAAAGTCCCAGAACACAATGGGGGCTTGTTTTTTCATTATTTTGAGCATTTCCAAGCAAATCTCCCTTATCTCCCAGTGTGCTCTTTCCACGCATCTGATCTCGAAGATATGCCGGAGCTCCCGGAAATTGGCAGATATCACGATCTCGGAGGTGGTGGCATTGGGGAGGATGTATCTGGAGTCCTCTTTGGGGATCTCCGCTTTGACCATATCCTGATAAAGGTCGAATGCTTGACCGGCAATTTCTTTGAACTTGTTTTCGAACTTTGTATTCTGAATGGTCGGCGGAATAACAAACTCGAATTCTTTTGTCTTGCCATACTCCACGTATCGCTGACTCTCCTGAGAGGGAGACATAAGCCTGTGCCGGACCATCTCGTGGGTAAAAACCCGCGAGCCTCCCTTTATTCGGAAAGTGGCTGTGGCATGTTCCAAAACAGAATGGTGCCCTTTCTGGATAACCTTCTTTATCAGCTCCTCGGTGGAGGAAGGAGGATCGTATCTGTGAAAACTCAAGTAACAGGTTCGGCAAGCCCTCTCGATTATATCCTCAGCATTGGGGGTGATAGCCATAAGCTCAACCTGAAAGTCCACAGTCCACGGTCCACGGTCCACAGCTCGTTTCTTGCTCCTTGTCCCTTGCCACTTGCCCCTTTGTTTTTTCGATCCAGATTCGGACATTTTGTTCCTCCAAGATATTCATTCTTTCAGGCCGATTTTGGGCGATAAAATTCCCTATAAAAAAATATTCTCAAAAAGCCAACTACGGAGACCCGTCTGGGATTGTAATTTACTGGATTATCCGAAATGGATTCATTCTGGACAATCGGTTGGGGGAAGATCCCAATTTCTCCCCTCCATAAATCAGAACCTTCCCATCTTTTATTGTAAAAAATCAGCCTGAGTTTGTCAAGCAAAAAATGCCACTTTTAGCAAAAAAATCACAATATATTGTGTTTCAACATGATCCGTGCCCCTAAATATAGCACATTTCGGATTCATGCGAATAATTAATGCTGACGTTATTGTGGAGTAGCTCTATCTCCTGTATTTGAACCTCGCCCTAACCCTGCGAGGCATCTTGACGATGCGATGCATTCATATGAATCTCCTCAGAAAGGAGAGGGAAAAACCACTCATTTTCAAGAAGGGGATTTTTGGGAGGTTGAATTAAGATAAGCCAAAAGGAAGCGTTGTTGTTGCCCCTGCCCCGCCACCGCTCCGGTTCACCTAAAGGTCACCAACTATTTAATTTGACAAATTCGCCTTGGAGTGCGTTCCGCCAACGGCGGAACGCAGCGTCCCGCCAAAGGCGGGGCGCACTCCTTTTCTTACTCTCCCAGACGGGTCTCCGTTTTCCAAATCACCAAGATAATTAGTTGACAACCATAAGGTGAACACTCCAAGATTTTCCTTCAACTGTTTTTGTGGATCAGGTGATTTTGTGGGGACAAATTAAAAGGGTGGATGAGGGGACTCGAACCCCCGACCCCCAGGGCCACAACCTGGTGCTCTAACCAACTGAGCTACACCCACCGCGTGAATTCAGTTAATAGTTCATGGTTCACAGTTCACTGCCAACTGCCATAAACCTCTTCCTCAAAACCCTCAGGAATATTTATAATAAACATTTCCCTAAAGTCAAGCTTTTTTAAGCTATAAGAAGCCAGCACCTAACTTGAGTTAGGTGCTGGTACTTGGCATTAATGTTTTCTCGCCGGAGAAAAGCCCACCGCTACATTTATGCCTAAGTCGTGGGGGCGATTCCCCGCCTCCGGCGGGATGTTCCACATGAATCGCCCCTACTTCTATGCGGAGGTATATTCCTCCCTACCCTTCCCTATGGCGGCTTGAGCTGCGGCTAAGCGGTCGATGAGGAAACGCAGTTAACCATACATCAAAAGTTTGCCCACCTCTTTTAGCTTCACCCTCTTGGTTTTCAGCTCTCTTTCTACTTTTTCCAAAAACCGCATAGTTTTTCGATCATAATAGCGTTCACCGCATGTTTTACAAACCAAAACCTTTACTGGGACATAGACGATGTCGTTATTATAATAAAGCTCCTCCTTGACCTCTTTGATTTCGATGTCCTCTCCGTGGCAAATCACACATTTCATGTCTTTCTCCTTTAAAAACGAAGCTCGTTATCTCGAAACTCGGCGCTTAAAGATTTCTTTACTGAAGTAGGTGTTCCAGCTTCAAACTTCCAGCCTCCAGCATCGATACCAGCTTCGCCAACGTTAACCGAGCTTCGAAAACTCATTTTCATGAGATCCACCTGACGCTTCATAGTGTGTCCTCAAAGAAGATTTTGACTATGCTGAAGTATATTCTTCAACTTTCTTTCCTATGGCGGCTTGAGCTGCGGCTAAGCGTGCGATGGGAACTCTGTAAGGTGAACAACTAACATAATCTAATCCAATATTGTGGCAGAAGATCACCGAATCCGGATCACCGCCATGTTCGCCACAAATACCCACCTTTAAATTCTTCCGGGATGAGCGACCCTTTTTCACCCCCATCTCCACCAGTTGTCCCACTCCACTCTGGTCCAAACTCACGAAAGGATCCTGATCTAAGATGCCATGTTTGGTGTAATATTGTAAGAACTTACCCGCATCATCCCGGGAGAAACCATAGGTCATCTGAGTGAGATCGTTGGTGCCGAAGGAGAAGAACTCCGCCTCAGAAGCTATCTCGTCCGCGGTGAGACAGGCTCTGGGTATCTCTATCATGGTTCCGACCAGATATTTGATCTTGACCCGATACTTCTTCTGTGTCTCCTCTGCTACCCGCACCACCACCTCTTTTTGATTTCGGAATTCATTTACATGACCCACCAGAGGGATCATCACCTCGGGAAAGACCTTTTTCCCCCGTTTAGCCAGCTCACATGCGGCTTCGAAAATTGCGCGGGCTTGCATCTCGGTGATCTCCGGATACGCAATTCCCAGCCTGCAGCCCCGATGTCCCAACATGGGGTTGGTTTCATGCAGTTCCTCCACCCGGTTTAAAATCATCTCCTTTTCCTCGATTTTAGCTGGATCTGACTCCTCCTGCGCCTTCAAGCTGGCGATTTCTTCTATCAACTCCTCCCGATTGGGCAGAAATTCATGCAGAGGAGGATCAAGGGTACGAATGGTAACAGGTAACCCCCGCATCGCATTGAAGATGCCTTTAAAATCGCTTTTCTGGAAGGGAAGGAGTTTGTCCAAGGCGGATTGTCGTTCAGTGGAAGTTTTTGCTAAGATCATCTCCTGAACTATGGGAAGCCTCTCTTCGGCAAAGAACATGTGCTCGGTTCGGCACAGTCCGATCCCTTCGGCTCCGAACTTGATTGCCTGGGCGGCATCTTTAGGGGTATCAGCGTTGGTGCGCACATTCAATTTTCTTATCTGGTCTGCCCACTTCATGAACTTACCGAACTCGCCGGTCAGCTCCGGTTCGATGGTGGGCACCTCTCCCAATATCACCTCTCCGGTGGCGCCGTTTAAGGAGATTATGTCTCTTACCCTGACTATGAGTCCATTCACTATAAACTGTTTCCTCTGCTCATTTATTTTGATGGCTTCACATCCCACCACACAACATTTTCCCATTCCTCGAGCCACCACTGCGGCATGGCTGGTCATCCCGCCTCGTGCTGTCAAAATACCTTCTGCTACAGCCATCCCCGATATGTCGTCCGGATTGGTCTCATGTCGGACTAAAATCACCTTCTGTTTTTCCTCTCTCCACCGAACCGCCTCCTCTGCACTGAAAACCACTTTCCCTACTGCGGCTCCCGGCGAAGCGGCTAAACCTCTGGCAATCACCTTCACGCTGGCGTTGGGATCTATCTGGTGATGCAAAAGCTGGTTTAGCTGGGCAGGCTCTAACCGGATCATTGCCTCGTTTTTACTGATCAACTTTTCTTTAACCATTTCCACCGCAATTCTCACCGCCGCAGGTGCCGTCCTTTTACCAGTGCGGGTCTGAAGCAGGTATAATTTGTCCCGCTGAACAGTGAACTCAAAATCCTGCATATCCTTGTAGTGCTTCTCCAGCTTGGAGGTGATGGATCTTAATTGTTTGTATACCTGGGGCATTTCCCGCTTAAGCTCGGAGATGGGCTTGGGGGTCCTGATTCCCGCCACCACATCCTCCCCCTGGGCATTAATCAGATACTCGCCATAGAATTCGTTCTCGCCGGTGGAAGGATTACGGGTGAAACCCACCCCGGTGGCGCAGTCTTCGCCCATGTTGCCAAAGACCATTGCCTGCACGCTTACTGCCGTGCCCAGATCGCTAGGGATCTTATGTAATCTTCTGTAAGCTATGGCACGGGGGTTGTTCCAGGATTTGAATACCGCCTCAATGGTCATCCGCAGTTGTTCGTATGGATCGGAAGGGAAGGCTTCCCTGGTTTTCTGTTTGGTCTTTGTTTTAAACGCTTTCACCAGTTCCTTCAAATCTTCCACCAGAAGGGAGGTGTCCTGTTTTATGCGTTTAGCATCCTTTTTCTTTTGAAGTATCCCTTCGAACTCGTTCTTGTCGATTGCTAAAACCACATTGCCAAACATCTGCACGAATCGCCTGTAGCTATCGTAGACAAATCTTTCATTTCCAGTTTTCTTGATCAATCCCTCAGCAGTCTTATCGTTTAGTCCCAGATTCAATACCGTATCCATCATTCCGGGCATGGAAAACTTTGCTCCCGATCTGACCGAGACCAAAAGTGGGTTGGATGGATCGCCGAACTTTGTACCCATGGACTTCTCCACACGCGCCAGATATTTTCTTATTTCCTTCTCCAGTCCCTTGGGGAACCTCATATCATTTTTATAGAATAAGCGACAGGCTTGGGTGGAGATGGTGAATCCTGGAGGTACAGGGGCGCCGGCATTGGTCATCTCTGCCAACCCTGCACCTTTACCCCCCAGAATGTCCTTCATCTTCCCGTTTCCCTCAGCTTTCCGGTCCCCAAAATAATAAATATACTTCTCCCCCTTTTTGGGCACCTCCTTGGCTTTTTTGGGCTTAGCTTTTTTAGGTGTGGTCTTTTTCGGTTTGGCTTTTTTGGATTTAGCCTTTGGAGTGAAGCTTTTTTTCGGCTTTTTTCTTACAATCTGTTTTGCTTTTCTGGTTATTTTAGACTTTTTTGATACCTTTCTCATCTGTTACCTCCATTTGAGCTTTAGAATTCTCATATAATACGAGGTTTTCAGCAGAAAGCAAGGGAATTTTTGGACTTTGGGGTTGAAAATTCAAGTTACACGCCTTGATGAGGGGAGAAAGCCGTTAAGCTCTTTGCTGGCACAGGGTGCAGGCTGATAATCCATCTTCGCCTGAGAATGTAAGTTTAGAAGTAACAATTAATTAGAATAGGCAGGGAGAGTCAAATGATCCCACCCTCCGAAAGCGTCTTAATCATTTTCTCCACATGGGTGGCTGACCAGAAGATTCTGTCACATCCGGGACAATGCACGAAATTGTCCTGGGTTTGGTAAACATAAGGGTATAATCTGTCCTTGATTTTTTCCTTTTCCATCTTTTCTAAGACTTGATTACAGACCAAACAGCGGGAGAAAAGTAGCTCTTTACCTGGCTTCAGCTTAAAATGATTAACCACCTGCTTTAGTTGCTCTAAAGGTTTATCACTTTCTATATGTAGGAGTCTTTCACCTAACTTGAGCTTGAATCGGGAGAGTTGAGTATCTCGGCTTAACACCACCCGGTTCTGCTTCAACGCTTTTGAGACTAACTCACCGTCCTCGATGGGGTCAAAGAAAAGCGTATCATATCCCAACGTTCTGAGCCATTTAGTTAATTTTCCCAGATTATCGTCGCAAATAAACATCATCTTTGACTCTTACCTCTCAACCGACTGGCGGGGCTGAATGCCCTTCAGGGTGTCCTTCGATCCCGAAGATCTCAGGATCGAGGGAAATCCCCTCAGGATGAACCCTGCCCTATGAGATGATAATCCATTGTCACCCACTCATAGGGACGGGAATTTTCGTATGAATGCATACGCATATCCCGTCCCGAAAACGGAAAATCGTCCGAAAGCCCCGCCGACGGCGGGGCATTTCGGACCTACGGTAGCTTTTGTTTTGTATCTCCTTCTTTCTATATGCAACACTCGTAGGGACAGCCCTTCAGGGTGTCCTTCGATCCCGAAGATCTCAGGATCGAGGGAAATCCCTTCAGGATGAACCCTTGTGGCTGTCCGCAATGAGGTTCGGACAGGGACGAGCCCTGTCCCTACGTGAAATTTCTCTCCCCCCCCTTAAAGTTTGAATTGCATTTGGTAGAGTCTCTTATATAATCCCCCTTCTTTCATCAAACTTTCGTGATCTCCTATCTGGACGATTCTGCCATGCTCCAGCACCACAATTTTATTTACATTCTGGATGGTGGAAAGTCTATGCGCTATAACAAACACGGTGCGTCCTTTCATCAGCCGATCAATGGCTTGTTGAACCAAAGCTTCAGATTCAGAATCTAAAGAGGAGGTGGCTTCATCGAATATAAGTATGGGTGGATTCTTAAACAGAGCCCGGGCAATTGCCAGTCGTTGTTTTTCTCCGCCGGAAAGCTTGACTCCCCGGTCTCCGATTATGGTCTGATACCCTTGAGGCATTGCCATGATGAAATCATGGGCATTAGCCGCCCAGGCAGCATCAGAAACCCGATCTGGGGATACTTGCTCATAACCGTAGGCAACGTTATTCCACACCGTATCGTTGAAGAGAATGGTCTCCTGGGTTACGATCCCCATCAGATTTCGCAAAGAAGACAAGTCGATTCTCTTTAAATCAATTTCGTCAATTTTGATCTCTCCTGCAGTGGGATCATAGAAGCGGATAAGCAAATCCATCAAGGTGGATTTGCCTGCTCCGGAAGGACCCACCAGAGCCACCGCCTCGCCGGCATTGACCTCAAAGTTTATATTGCTGAGAACCTCTTTGTTGCCATCATAGCTAAAGCAGACTTTCTCAAAGAGGACGTTTTTTTCTAAAGATTCTCTTTTGGCGGCATCCGGAAGGCTTTTGATTTTCGGCTGAGTGTCTAAAACCTCGAAGATTCTTTTGCCAGCAGCCATTCCCTGTTGAATATCGATGTTCAGATGACTTATGGTGCGCAGAGGCTGCATCAAAGAGAGCATGGCGAAGAGAAAAAGAAAAAATCTTCCCGGATCCAAAGTTCCCGAGAGAATCTCCTTGCCGGCAAACCACAGAAGCAAAACCGCGGCAAACACTCCCATAACCTCGGTTAGAGGTGGAGCCAGAGACCCAACTCTGGTGAGCTTGACCATGGTTTTGAAATATTCTTTTGTGGTATCGGTAAATTTTTTAATCTCGAATTTCTCCATCACAAAGGCTTTCACCACCCGGATGCCGGAGATGGTCTCCTGCAACACCGAGGTCATAGCCGCCATCTTCTCCTGGGTAAGAGCGCTGGATTTTTTTACCTTCTGTCCAAATTTTCCAATGATCAACAGGGAAAAAGGGAAAAGCAACAGAGCGATGAAGGCTAACTTCCAGCTTGCCCAGAATACTAAAGACAGATATACTAAAAGCAGGAAACTCTGACGCAGAGCCTGGGCAAAACCATTTGCCACAGCGCCTTTTACTAAGGTGATGTCATTGGTGATTCGGGAGATCAAAACACCGGTCTTCTGCCCGTGAAAATATTCCAATGGTAGAAGATGAAAATGACTATATAGCTTGTTTCTCAAATCCATAATTACCCCTTGCTCCACCCTGACGATCAAAAAACTCTGGGCATACCAGAACAGGTTCTTTAACAGAAAGATCAAAAACACCAGAATGCAGAATCGTCCCAGAGTCTCTAAATGAGTCTTTCCCACAATCGCCTGATTGAATTTCTTTTTTAATGTCTTAGGCAACAACACCACCAGGCTCTCTTTTTCTTGATTTTGATTTTTATTCCCAGACGGGGCGTCCGCCTGTTCGAAGGATTGTTGGGAGATATCCCCTGGCTGGGAGAAAAGGATCTTGGTGAAAGGGACTATCATGGTGATGGAGAAACCACTCATTGCTGCAAAAAGCAGCATGAAGATCATGGCAGGGATCAGATATTTCAAATGGGGCTTAAGATGAGCCAACAACCTGGAATAGTCTTTCATATAGATTATCCTTTAAAATGTCCGCAGTCCGCCGACCGCCGTCGGCTGCAGTCGCTTCTATGTTTTCGCTGAAAGCAATGAGCGCGATTGAATCATCTCCTGAAATGCATATTTAACTGTCTTTACCGATATGATTCCGCCGGACGCCTGAAGGGTTCGATGCATTTTGCCCTGGGGAGCGAACTTTATCGGGTCTGAGTCCAAAAACAGAGCTAAGGTGGGCGTTTTCCCTGCCACAGAAAGATGCATTGCTCCCGTATCGGGCGAGATGAATAGATTGCACCTCTCAAGTAGAGCAGTCAAAACCGGAAGAGGGAATAGGTCCGACACTATTTGATCCTTATTTTTTGTACCAAATTTCTGGATGATTCTTCTCTCCTCCGATCCCCAGATGAATATCACTTTGGCGTCAAAGGATTCGGTTATCCAGTCTGCCAACTTCTGAAAATTCTTTGTCCCCCATCTTTTTCTTCCTCTTCCCCCGATGTGCATCCCAATTAGAAAGTCTTTAGCTTCAACTCCTTTTCTTTTCAAATATTCCTCCACAAAAACTTGTTTGTCCGGATCGACCTCAATCTTAATGCCATCTGATTGAAACTCTCCCACCAGGTGGCGCAAAAGATCGAGGTGCAACTCCGAAGCGTGTTTTTTGATAGAGGGAGGAGGGACTTCCACATTCAGAAAAAGACTGCTTTGGGGCTTCTTATAGCCAATTCTTAGCCGTGCACCTGAAAGATATACCAAAAAGGAATTGTTGAGAGAAAAATTGTTTTCATCGCTGGCATCAAAGGCTAAATCGAATTTCTGTTTTCGAATCTTTCTTATGAATAACAAAAGGGAGAGAGGATGAAAGATATATTGCTTTTTTTTGGCGACCAAAATCCTATCCACCAAACTCGATTCCGAAAAGAGTGTATGAAAAGTCTTGCTGGCCAAATACCAAACTTCAGCTTGAGGAAAGAATCTCCGCAGGGCTAAAAGGAGCGGTGTGGTGAGGACCAAATTTCCGATACGATCGTCCTGTCTTACCACCAAAATCTTTTTAATCCGGTTGAGGTTAAAATTCTCCCGCTTAAGCTGTTTTTGTCGCAGACAAAGACTTAGCAGGAGGAATAGAAATTTTTTTCCTGTATGCTCGATTTTTTTGAAAAACATAGACTTCCTCTCAAATGACTAAAAATCATATTAATACCAACCAGAGGAAAAGTCAATAATTTTGTCCGCAGGTATGAATCATATGGTTCATACCGCAGGGTCTATGAAAACTAAGCTTTTTTCCTTAGAGCTGAGTCAACCTCAGGTTGCAGAGGATACCATATTGGGTATTGATCTTCCACCGATATTGCATATTGTATTACTGACCAGCACCTAACTTAAGTTAGGTGCTGGAGCTCCCCGGGATAACGGAGACAGAGAAAAGCGGAAGCTTGCTGTGTTCTTTTTCCTTGCCTGTCATTATTTAAAATTTATCTTTCAAATGAAGAACCGCATTTTTCAAAGGACGGGAAGATGATCGATTCCTATGATTTTGGGGAAGTGAAAATCGATGGTAAAAGATATACCTCAGATGTGATAATCTATCCGGACAGGGTGAAGGATGATTGGTGGAGGAAAGAGGGTCATCAGTTGTGCATAGATGATCTGGAAGATGTGCTAAAGACCAAACCTGATGTGATTGTGGTGGGCACAGGAAGTCCGGGGATGATGAGAGTTCTGCCGGAAACAGAAAAACTGATCAGATCCAAAAATATAAGATTGATCGTCCAGCCCACCAAACAAGCCTGCCAGACCTATAACCAGCTTATCTCCTCTCAAAAGGTAGTTGCTCTCCTACATCTCACTTGTTGATTTTATACAGTTTAAAAGTTGCGTCAGGAGCTTTTCTCTTCCCCGTACGGGGAATCCTGGTGACTGACGCTTTGATAAGTGTCAGGACTGAGGTCCTGACACAACATAAAGGTTTGGGCAAAACGAAGTGAAGCCACAAACAGCGAGTTAGCCGAAGTCGTTTCTAATTATCGTTATACAATTCCCTTCTTAATTGTCAAATGACCAAGAAAGGTATCTTTTGTTTTTCCAACTTATCAGTGAAATTCCAATACCTAAACGCTGTTTTATTACATTTTGGGTATATGATTTCAATATTTCACCCGCTTTATCGAAATCTTCATCCTTCTCATAAAAGAAATATTTGGCGGGCATATCATAATAATGTCCCATACTTGAACAAGGATAAGGAATTTCACCAGAATCAGGAAATTGGAATTCTTCAAGGTTGATTTCACTAAGTAAAGTGTCCAGAAGATCCTCGCATATCCAAGAAGTCTCAGTGGTTGTTCCACAAAGATAAGCAAATGAATTGGCTGGATAACGCCAGAATAGTTTAAGCTTGGGCTTGGTAAATTGTGATGTATCCTCAGTGATTTCAATAGAAGAATCAGTGAGGATAAGAACATATCTATCCGTAATATCCTTATAAGAAAGATAGAGTAAATATTCTCCTTCAGAAATATCTACGAATGATGTAGACTTGGCAGGCCCAACGGCAGTAGCACAAACTTCAGGAAGATATATGCCTAAAAAATCAATTGAAATTTCATTATTCTTCACTCTTATCCTTGATATTATAGACCAGTTGAAACAAGGGTATATCTTCTCTGTAACCATTGATAACATTATACTTGGCTTACTAATTGCGTCATGAACCTGATATCCTTCTTGGATGCCGAACGTAATATTACCCTCTATAGGTTTTAGTTCCTTTTCTGAGGAGTCAAAAATGTCACAACATAGAAAAAGAAGCAGAGACATGGCAAACAAGAAAAAACCAAACTTTTTTATTTGGGAAGGCATATTCATCTTTTCCTCCTTCAATTATATGCGATTTCGGCTAACTGCCTGTTTACAAACGTTTTTTTAGCCTCGGTGGGAAACTGCCCAGTTCACCAGATTCTTTTCGGGGAGAAATTCTCCCTAATATTTCATTCGTAGGCTCTTACTATCTCGTTTGCCCTATCTGTGGGGATGAATTCCTTGAAATTCTCTCGATTCAGACGGGTAATCCCTTTTTCTAAAGGTGTAAGTTCGAAACCGTTAAGCCAAGCTCTAACACCTTGATTTTTGCCTAAATTTATGGAGAAACGTTCTTTTGCCTTAAACTCCACATTCATGTTCTGATCTATGAATCCGGTGTATAGTTCGGCTCCATCGGAGATAATTCTTATCCAGCTTTCTCCTGCCGCCTCGATGCGCAGAATCAACTCCGGTGATCCTCCGATCTGCTCATCCAGAAGATTGGAAAAAAGCTCCATGGTATCCACCAACTCCGGAGTCACCAATAAACTTTCTGCTTCAAGAATTGCCTGGCTGGCAGATGTGTTTTGCTCATCTCTTATGCCAATTTTGAACAGAAATATCAAACATAGTGCCCCCACCAGAAGACCCATAAAAACCGAAAACCAGAAACTTACTCGGCTTTCTCTGGAAGGGGGCATGGTCGGAAAAGTGGGTTTTAGTGGTGGTGATTCCCCCTTAACTATTGTGGGCTCTCCTTTGGTTTCCCCAAAAAAAGCTGTCGGCTTTGATAGAGCCTCTGCTTCATTCTCCTGGATTGCCCTCTGTTGTTCCTCTAACATCTTCAGGATGTGATCTGGATCCAACTCTAAGAATTGAGCATAAGCTCTTAAAAAAGATCGTTGATAAAATCCAGAGGGCAACAGATCAAACCGACCCCGCTCCATTGCTTCCAGATATTCCCGCCGGACCTTCAACTCCTCTGAGATCTGATCTAAGCTGAGCTTTTTCTGCTCACGGTGATAGCGCAAAACCGAGCCGATTGGGTTACCTTTGTCCTCATCATCGAAATCAAACATGGCTTTGTCCTGATTCAAATAGTTTGCCTCACCTTTAAAGATTAAAGGATCTGAATTAACATCTCCTTGAGTTTATCTGTGGGCAAGCCAATGACATTGTCTAAGCTTCCCCGGATGCTTTCCACCAGAAATCCACCCATCCCCTGAATCCCATACGCTCCAGCCTTATCCATAGGTTCTCCAGTATCTATGTAAGTTAAAATCTTTTCCTCATCCAGTTGGTTGAACTTCACCTCGGTTGAGTCATAATCCGAGATCATTTTTCCATTGTATCTATTGACCAAAGTTATTCCGGTATAAACTCGATGCATTCTGCCGCTTAATTTTTTCAATATAAAGAAAGCTTCTTCTTTATTTTGCGGTTTTCCCATGATCTCTTTATCCAGCACCACGATGGTATCCGCCCCCAGAATTATGGTTTGTTCAACTTGATGAGAAACACTGGTTGCCTTTCTTTTGGATAGTGAGAGAACATGCTCCACTGGATCAGAAGATGAACTTTTCTCTTTGAGATCGGGAGGTATTTTTATCCTGAATTCAACTTTTTCTTTTTTCAAAATCTCTGCTCTTCTGGGTGAGCGGGATGCCAAAGTTAGCTTTCTTTCGCCCAGAAGGTCGGCTAGGCTTTTCTTCTTACTTGATGGGGCTGTCTTTTTCATAAATATATTTTTTAAAATCCGTTTGGTTTTGAGCTTTTATCTATCTGCTTTCCAGAATAAAGGTCACCGGACCCCAGTTGGAAATCTCCACCAACATTTTTGCCCCGAAGATACCGCTCTCTGTTTTAAGACCGGCAGTTTTTATCTGGTCAATAAATTTGTGGTAAAGTTTTTCTGCCTCATGTGGCTGGAGAGCATCAGTAAAGCTGGGACGCCTTCCTTTCCTTATGTCTCCATAAAGAGTAAACTGTGAGACCACCAGAACCTCTGCCTTCACGTCCAGCGCAGAGAGATTCATCTTCTGCTGTTGATCTTCGAAAATTCTTAAATTAACGCACTTGTCCACCAGATATCTGACATCTTCCTCAGTGTCACCTGTTTTTGCCCCCACCAGAAGGACTAACCCCCGCTGAATCTGTCCTTCCACCTCTCCCTCTACCGTGACTTTAGCTTGTTTTACCCTCTGTAAGATGACTCTCAATTATTCTCTCCAGATTCAAAAACTAAAGTTAACATGATCAAAAATGATTGTCAACAAAAAAGCCTTTCTGTGTATTTTCTTGATAATGTGAACAAAATCTTTGGTTAAGGCAGGAGTTTAAGGACTTGTTGAAAAAGTCATTTTCCGGAGAAGTTTTTATGTAGGGACAGGGCTTGTCCTTCAGGATGAATCCCTGTCCTAACCCTAGCAAGGACAGCCATCCCGCCAACGGCGGGATCCCTACGATAAAATCGGCTCGCCGATTAAAGCGTGTAAGGCACTTTTTCAACAGTACCTTTAACCCCTGCTCCATCACAGAAACCTATCCCAGCAGTTCTTATAAACAGCTAATCTGTTCACACCTGCTTTTTCATTGGTTAAGCTTCTCTAAGATATCTTGCGCCTTTTTGGCATCCTTACCATGCGGGGATATCTTAAGATATAATTCCAACTCTTCTTTTGCTTTTCGTTTTGCATTTGTGGACAGATAGATTATCCCCAGCCGAAAATGAGCCATAGCCAGATCAGGATTTAGCTTTACCGCAGTCTTATACATTTCGATCGCCTTTTGAGGCAGGGCTTGCTTGTTATATATATCACCCAACCCCACATACGCTTCGGTGAATTCACCATCCATACTCAGAGTTTTTTTAAAATGTGCTTCGGCCTCTTTTAGCTTTCCTCTCATGAGATAAATTGTGGCGGCGTTAGAGTAAGTCTCAGGATATTCGGTTTTTAGCCGGATAGCTTTTTTGCAGGCGTCTAAAGCCAGATCATACTCCTGGTTCAAAAGATAGAGGTCAGATAAGTTGACATAGGGGGGAGACAGGTGGGAACTTAGCTGGATAGCTTTTTTAAGCTCAGCTTCAGCCTTATTTAGTTCTCCACGCTTCAGGTAGAGAAGTCCCAGATTGTTACGGTTCTGTGCCATCTTGGGGGCAAGTCTTTTTGCCTGCAAAAACATCTGCTCGGCTCTCTCGAACCGTCCCATTTTAGCCAGGCGCGCTCCTTCTTTTGCCAAGATCTGTTCCGGAAACGCCTCATCATATTTTTGGTTTTGTTTTTTTGCCTGCTCTTCCATCCCCTGAGCCTCAAAATATTTTATCAAGATAAAATGTCCGTTGGCGCTTTTTTTGACGTCAATCTCTAAAAGATTTTGAAATCGATGGATGGACTTTTGTTCATTCGAATTCAAAATAACCCAGGGGACAGTGGAATAGAAAGAGCAAAGCACCAATATCAAGCTCAGATATTCAAATTTAGCTTTGTTTCTAAATAGATGAATAAAGATAAATAGTCCTAAAATGGTATATCCCAGACCGACAGAAGAAAACAGATCCCAGTCCCGGGAAGCGCCTAATCCGGGATTGATGAGAAAATTGAACATAAGTTGCGATAGGCTGACCAAAAGCAGAAATTGGAAAACTTCATCCTTGAAAAGGGATGTTGTCTTTCTGCAAGCGAGCGGCGCCAGGAGCATGATCAGACCTACTGAGGAAACTAAAAGCTGTTGATTAAAAAAATCAATGATGTGAGGAGATGAAAACAGAAGGTAGCCGGGAGCTGTATAGCTATCCACCGAAAGGGGAACGAAAAAAGGTGGAAGGGTCCAGCTATAGTTTTTGTATACCACCAGGATAAGTCCTAAAAAAACCAGACCAGACCCCAGAATAAGAATTTTCCTCATGGAGAACCAGTGATTGCCTTTATTCTTGATGATGAAAAGAAATAAAAGTGAAGGCAAAAGATATAAGGATAAGACATGAGAGAGGGAAGCGAAGATAAAAGCCAGCAGAGGGAAAAACCAACTGAGTTTTCCCTCCAGATAAGCCAGAGACGAAATTATGAAGGCAAATATAAAGACATACAAAAAACTGTAATGTTCCACATATCCAAAGAAGAGCTGGGTGCTTCCCAGGCTGAGAAGAATTAATGAGATCAAAACTCTTTCCCCTCGTTCCTTTCCCCAAAAGTGAGCCAAAAGGAAAATCAAGAATACGAAGAAAACACCCGCCAGACAGCTTAATATGGCATAAACGGTAGCTGAATCCATTTCCCAGAATTTATGAGCCAAATCAAAAGCCCTAAGATGGAGGAAAATCTCTAAAGGTTCTGCCCAGTTAACCGAAAGCTCCCCAGAGTTCATGCGACTTATTATCTGGGCTCCGTCACCTAAAAAATGGGTTCGGTCTCTTAATAACCAGAAGGGAATAAAGAAAGGAAGACTCAATATAAAATACCACAGATATTTCTTTTTTTCGCCGATTACACAAATCCTGCGGAGAAGAAATGAAACTGTGGATACCAAGGAGCTTATGCCCTTTCGAGTCACCTCATTCAGAGGAGGAATAAAAAACAAAAGCACAAAAATTCCTGCAAACAGGCTTATCATTGGTGAAAAATAAGACCAGTGATTGATTCCCCAGATTCTACCTTTGGGGAAAAAGGAGGCGGTTAGATGAATTAGAATAATTACGGCGCAAAAAGCAGATAGAAGGGAAACCAAACAGTCTTCAGAGAAAAGGACAGAGCGTTTCTTTCCCTTATCTTTTCTTCTCATCGAATAATATCCCCATCAGGGTCAGCTAAATTTTTTTATAGACCATAATAACCGGATATTGGGTTTTTTGTCAAGCCGAAATTGCCTCAATATGTGCAGAAAAAGTAAAAAGCCAGCCTAATTGGGCTGGCTTTTATGCCGAATATCTTTTGGATTTTGGGTGCAGATTCGCTGTTTTCTTTCTCTGGAATGAAGACGAAGATAGAGATCTGTCTTGAGGTGTTATTCCAGATTATATCCGAAACAGAAGACCGGGGTAAAATCCCGGTGTCTGCAAGATTTCAACTACAGTAGTTGCCGATTTATCAGACACGTGAAAAGCCTGATAGATCGACTCTCAAAATCCTATGGAATAACAACTACAAATGCTCACTCAAACAGCCTCACAGCCCTGTTTGCACCATCTTAATACCCTTGAGGACAGCAGGTGGGCTTGGGCGGATCGCCACCTTTATATAGATAATTGATCAGATAAACCACATCTCCTAAATCCACCACACAGTCAGCAGTCACATCTGCCGCCGCCATGGGATCCGGAGGGTTTCCATCCTTGTAAAGATAGTTGATCAGAAAAACTACGTCGCCTAAATCAACCACTTCATCACCACCAGGGATATTGAAATCGCCAGGAAGATAGTCGATTATGCAAAAGAGGCCGTCGCTGGTATCAAGGGGAATCCCGTCACCTACATCTGATACTATAATCAGACAGCTATCCGATGGGGTATCAGGAATAATCCAGGGATAGACACCATCATTGGTGGTGGTATCCACAATGTTTGAGCAGGTGGTGAGTCCACCATCAGTGTAACAATACTCAATCTTGACGCTATCCTTGGAGGAGATAGATTGCCACAGGACATTATAGGTGCTGTCAACAAACCAGGGTTCTTCCCCGTTCGGAGACATCACGTTAATATAGTTGATTATCCGAAAGTAGTCATCACTGGTATCAGAAGGATTTGCGTTCTCCACGTCTGATACTATGATCAGACAGCTATCCGACGGAGTATCGGGAACAGTCCAACAGTAGGTGCCGTCGTTAGTGGTGGTATCCACAATGGTTGAACAAGTAGTTACTCCGTTATTGGTGCAACGAATTTCAATTTTGACGCTATCCTTAAAGGAGATGGATTCCCAAAGGATATAGTAGGTGCTGTCAACAAACCAGTCTTCTCCCCCGTTGGGAGAGATCACATTGATAGTTGGTCCAGGAGCCTTGAACCAATCCAAAACCTTCTGCATAACCACAGGCGGCTTGCTGAGAATCTTTCCCTGCTGTTCATCTTTTTGCTGGTTTATTGCCTCGA
>Ga0315547_1000254_pt1 | contig 59043 bp, 56 predicted proteins | sample SalMarSW160240MG_2_FD_202542 | JGI IMG/M metagenome (GOLD analysis project Ga0315547, IMG submission 202542) | Salt marsh sediment microbial communities from the Plum Island Ecosystem LTER, Massachusetts, United States - Salt Marsh Sediment SW1601-240 ...
TTGCATGCCAGGTCTGGGCCAGGGGTGCGACTTACGTGTATTATGCTGATGTCGTCATAATGTTTTCTAAGCGAATCCTGTTGCAATAAACCATGCAAATCAGGTCTGGGCCAGGGTTTCAAGTTTCCAGTTTCTACCAATCAATCCCTAAATCTTTTGATACACACTTGGTTGAATATACTTGAAGGGATGTTTTAACCCGGTAAAACTTTCTGCATGACCTGCAAAAAGATAACCGCCATTGGAAAGATTCCGGAAAAATTTTCCTACCAGGGCCTCCTTTGTGGGGTTATCAAAATAGATCATAACATTGCGGCAAAAAATAACATCGAAAGGTACATTAAAATGAAATTCCTCCATAAAATTCAGTCTCTCGAAGCTTATCTTTTTTCTGATCCCCTGTTTTACTCTGAAATATCCCCTCCATCTATTATCACCTTTCTGAAAATACCTTTTTCTTAATTCATACGGCATGCTATCTATCTTTTTTTTCTCATATATTCCAGTGCTGGCTGTTGATAAGACCTTGGTTGATAGATCAGTTGCCAGGATCTTAATCTGCCATTTATTCATATTACCAATGGCTTCATTAATAGCTATAGCTATACTATATGCCTCTTCGCCTGAAGAACATCCTGCACTCCAGAACCTTAAGTTATTATCCCCTAAAGATACCTTGCTATTCATTATCTCTGGCAAGGCCTTTGTCTTTAAAAAATCAAAATGTTGAGACTCCCGAAAGAAATATGTCAGATTGGTGGAAATAGAATCAAGGAGGAGTATTAATTCATTTCCACTTTTATCATTTACAACGTAGTCATAATAGTGTCTGAAAGATTTGAAATCTCTCTGCCGAAGTATCTTTCCAAGCCTTGCCTTGACTAACTCTTTTTTGCCATTATGCAGATTAATTCCACATTTATCATAAATATAACCGCTAAATTTCTGAAACTCGCTATCCTTTAATACTAATTCTGGCATCTTATGCGTTTATTGTGTTTGTTGTGTTTATAGTCTTGAACCAAAAAACTCAATAAACCTCGCCTGAGGGCTCGCGATGGCGGGCAGACAGTTTCAACTTTCAAGTTTCTAGTTTCAGTTTTCATCCTTCTTTCTTCTGATGGCCTCCCTCTGACTTTGAAATACGGAGGCGATAATCCTTTCCCTATCATTTAGTCTGAGATCAAGAAACTTTGTGCCAGCATGGTAAGATGTCTTGCCGTCTTCATCCACTGGTGTTACCCGGACAACTTCACCAAATACATCAATAAAAACGAGAGGGAACCTTGAAAGAACAAAATTCGTGTGAATGATCTTGCCAGGTTCAAGAGGTTTGTCTGTTATTATATTCATCCCTGAGCCGCTAATATTTGATCCTATACCCTGATTAAGGGATTCTTTATCCGCCACATCTTTTGAAACAAAATCCAATATCTGGTCCAATTTTTCATCCATATAAAGAAGAAAATCTATAAGGGAAGTATTTGGTGTGATATTAGAATCTTTATTATCTGTATCGGTAATATCAATGCCTTTTTCTCTTTTATCATGGGAAAAAATTTCCTTGTTAGATTTCGTTAAATCCTGGTACTCATCTGGAGACATAATTTTGAATTTAACTTTAAAGGAAACATCTCCCCTTACATAAGAACGCCTCTCCTGTGAAATGATATCAATCATCTCTCCCTCTCAGTGAAAAATCTGTAAATGTTCACCGTTGGTGGTTCACCCCCGCCTGCCGTCCAGCGGGCAGGGTTCACCGATAAACCAACAATGGCAATGAGCCGCTTAAAAAGACATATCCATCAAAAGGCAATGAGTTGCCCCAGAGAAACATCTCTCCACTTTCGGACAGCGTACAATCCCGATAAATCAGGGTGAACGGTTAGAAAAAAGATAATACTTAAAAAACTGCAACTATCATACCATCACCCAGAAATTAACTAAGTCGAGTGGATGATTGGTTGAGTAGTTTAGTGATTTAGATTTTGAGAACTATCTCATAATTAAACAAATCAAGTAACCGTTCAGCGTTCAATGGTTTGAGGCCAATTAATAATGCAATTTCATAATAATATTTTGAACCTCTGAGCGCTTATGGTTAGAGAAAAAAGGCCTAATTTGCTCATAACTTCAGTTTGAAAAGACGAATTCAGGATATGGTCATGCTTTATCTATGCACAATATTGCTGAAATAGAACGAAAGACCTGTCCGGTTGAGACGTTGGCAGTGCAGAAAGGCCCAATGCATAGGCAAAAGGTGACCCCGCCTGACATCCGGCGGGCAGGCCTGAATCCCCCGATAAATCGGGGGAAACCTGTGAACGCATACCAAATCAACAACTTGACAACTCGACTAAATACGTCAAACGGGATAACATTATAGGAGAATAAATCGGCCGCCGCTAAAAGGCTTATTATTTTCCATATGGCGATGAATAGATTTCTGAAATGTGATGTCAGGAATTTTGTCAAAAGTGTCAATATTTTGACAAAATTAATCCTAATGAATTCACATGGCCTTTCGGGCACAACGAAGCATGAAAGAATCTCTCGTCATTCGTTACTCATTTAATAAGGAGGTAGAATGCCTTCTTATCTACTTTCCAGTTTCCAGCCCGCCCTGCCCGCCCTGGCCTCCGGCTCGTAGCCTACGCCTCGGAGAGCGCGACATGCCTGTCAAATATTGCAATTGCTATGTGATTTATAAGTCCTGGCAATACAACCTAAGCATTGCATGCCAGGTCTGGGCCAGGGTTTCCAGTTTCAAGTTTCTTTCATATAAACGGTTAAAGAGAATTGTAGTAATGCAATTAGCCAGTGGAATAAAATTTGCATAAGTAATAGCAATAAATTAGGCTGCAGACCCGCCTGCCGGACAGCGGGCAGGTCTTCGCCCTGGCCCAGACCTGGCATGCAAGGATTAGTTATAAAAGCCAAGCTCTGGTGTTAATACCAAAGCAGGCTTATGTCTCTGCTATGTCGCGCCAGGGCAGGCAGATACATCCAGATAAAAATTTTTTATTTCTTAATCCAAAAAATCTGCGTTAACCCGCCTGCCAGCGCCATTATACCTGTTCTTTTATGCTGGGGCATTCTTTTCTATCTGAGTTATTTAAAGCATTCTGCCCAGAAAGGCATTGGCGGGCAGGTCTGCGGCCAAAATAGGATTTTCATAAAACGAGATATTAGTATGGGTGAAAGAATCCTCATTATCAGTAATGAGAAAAGGGATGTGGAGCTCTTTGAGGGAATCCTTGGCTCTAAAGGGTTTGATATTGAGGCAATTTCTCTCTCAGACGAAATTGAAGAAACGAATCTTAAAGATGCATATGCTGTCATCCTTGGCGATTACGATTTAATTGGAAACAGGTCTTATAACTGGATGAAAATTCTTCAGGAAAATAGGTCTAAATCCTGTTTTATTTTATATGGAGAAAAAATTAAATCAGATAAGACATCAGAGATGCTCCAAAAAGGGATTTATGGGTTTGTTCCCAGGGACCTTCTTTCAGAACGCATTTATGACACTATTTTAGGGGGATTGGAAAACAGAAAAGCCTTTATTGAGATCTTAGGAATGATCGATGAACTAAAAGTTGTCAACGAAAGACTTAAAAGGGAAAAAGAGAATCTTAGGACAAAGAATCAGGAATTGGACTTTATCAACCGACTTAGCAGCGAGGTAGCATATGATCTTAATTGGAATGGGATTCTTCCCAGGGTTTTGGATGCTGGCCTTCTAAATGTTTTCGATATTGAGTTTTTCAGTATCCTTTACCGGATCGATTCTAAATGGAACCTGGCTCTTTACTTATCGGAAAAGGAAATAAATAAAGAAACACTGGAAAGGTTAAAGAGGAATATAGTAGACAGGTACTTTACACTGTCGAAAGAAAGCATATTAATAAAAGAGATGGCCTTTCATTTATATCCATCTAACTTGCCTGTGCTAGACAAATCACGGCAGACAGGTGTCAAAGTGTCTTCCTCATCCCCTATCTCTTTTTCCAAAACATGGATCCTGCCTTTAAGTTTAACTGGAAAGCCATTGGGGATGCTTGTTATCCTTCCTAAGAACAAGAAAGAGCTCAAAAAGGGCAAGAAAGAGTTAATCTCAACCATCTCGAATATCCTCGACATGTCCCTGAAGAACGCCCAGGCATATAATATACTCAAAAATATGGCAGTTACGGATGGTCTTACTGGAATCTACAACCACAAATCGTTTGGAAACTTTATACAACAGGAGTTTCAAAGAGCAAGAAGGTATAATAAACACCTTTCTCTGGTCATGATCGATGTAGATGGCTTCAAGGCTATCAATGACCACCTTGGCCATCAGGCAGGGGATTATGTCCTGCGGGAGTTGGCTGGTTGTCTAAAGAACTCGGTAAGGAATACTGATATATTAGCCAGGTATGGAGGAGATGAGTTTGCAATCCTTCTTCCGGAAACCGATATGCGGAAGACAGAAGCGCTTGTGAAAAGGATGTTACACGCTGTCAGGAACCATGCCTTCAAATGGAGGTCTGAAAGCATCAGGGTAGAGATAAGCTGCGGAATCTCCAATATCGGTGAGCTCGAAGAGGGGGGAAATAAGGAAGAATTAATCCACAGAGCTGACTCCAGGCTTTACACGGCAAAGCAATCACGAGAACTTTTGTATCCATTGTCAGCAGAGGCATAATACTTTATATGAAAGTGCCTAAAGTGAGCCCGCCCTGGTGCGACGTGATTTGAATATACGCTTGCTTCTGATGTATCATCAATCCTGGTTTATCTTTGCTGACTCAAGTTTTACCAGGTCTGGGCCAGGGCTTAAGTGCCTAAAGTGCCTAAAGTTAACGCCTTTACTACCCAAGCACTTAACCATTTGACCACTCAACTACTTTCATCCTTTGTTGTGGCCGAAAGGCCATGAGTGTTCATTTTAAAGCACTGTCAAATTATTGGCAGAAAAAAGATTTCTTTAGATATGCGCGACCTTTCCTTTCCGAAGCGTAGGCTCTATGAGCTGGAGGCCAAGACCCATCCACTCTTACTACAAAATATCCTATTTTTAACATCCGAATCCTTGGCAATGTCCGTTGATAGCAAATGACCCTTACGCTTCGCTTCAGCGTTATTCATGAGGGAAACTATACGTGGAGCATGGAGGTAACCTTTTATGTAATGTACCTGTTTGAAAATATGGGTTCAAGTGATTTCTGACAATGGACAACAGGCACTACTGTTAGTTTACATGGCATTTATATTGCAAAAGCATAATCGATATGAAACCCATATGAGTAGGTAAGGGAGCTATCCATTAAAGATTTAATGGAAGAAATGTCGAAATATTTAACGACTAAACGACTCAACAACTTAACTACTTAACCATTGGCAAATAAGAAGGCTTAATTCATGCATGCACAAACATTTCTAAAAAGGCTTGACAGTATTCCTGACCTCCCGACACTTCCGAATATTGTAACCAAGGTCAATAATTTGCTTCAGGATCCCGACACCTCCATCAAAAAATTGGGCGATACCGTAGAAACAGACCAGGCCATGGTCACTAAGATTTTAAGGTTAGTCAACTCAACTTTTTATGGATTCAGATCCAAGATAAGAAACATCCCCCATGCCATTATCATACTGGGTTTTAACAACGTGAGAAATGCCCTCGTTTCAGTGTCGATTATAAAGACATTTTCAGAGAAAAGGGCCTTTAAAGGATTTGAGATAAAAGACTTCTGGAGGCATTCGGTTGCTGTGGCCGTGACAAGCAGGTATTTGGGTGAACAAAGCAGACTTGATTCACCAGATGACTGTTTCGTTGCCGGCCTTTTGCATGACATCGGGAAGTTAGTTCTCTCTCAGTACTTTACCGAATCTTTTGGCCAAGTATGGAAATCAGTCAAAGGGAATGGCTTGTCCTTTTATGAGGCAGAGAAAAAACTTCTACCTGTCAGCCATGCCCAAATTGGAGGACATTTAGCAAAGAAATGGCAATTTCCGGTTAGCCTGATTGACTCCATCACCTATCACCATGCAATCAGAAAAGGTGTATCCAATCTTAATCAGTTGTTGATCGTACATGCGGCAAATACCATTGTGAATAACTATAAAGGTGATTTAGGAATGAGGCCTGATTTTTCTATGATTGATCCTGAGGCCAAAAGGATTATGTCTGGACAGTTGGAAAACCTTTCAGAGTGGTTTCCGGATGTGGCAGCAGAAATTGAGTCGGCCTGCGAATTTTTCCTTAAAGAAGAGTGATTAGTCATTTGTCATTGGTTAAGTAGTTAAGTCGTTAAGTCGTTAAACTGGAAGGAGGAAGGGGATGTCTGAAGAATTAAAGAGTGATTTTCGAGACTTGGATGTATGGAAAAAATGTCGAGATATAAGGATAATGATATGGAAATTATGCAAGAGATTTCCTGCTGAAGAAAAATTCAGATTGGCTGATCAAATGATCCGAGCCTCTAGATCTTCCACAGCTAACATTGCTGAGGGCTATGGGCGTTTTCATTGCCAAGAAAGCATTCAATTTTGCAGACAATCTCGTGGGTCACTTTTTGAATTAATCGACCATGTGCTGGTAGCAGAGGAATGTGAATATATTGACAGCGAAGAAAAAGAGGAATTGATTGACCACATTATTTCTGCCATTCGCCTTCTAAATGGCTATATCAGATATTTAAGGACAAGGAAAGATAAGTAATAAATCGTTTGAAAGATAAAAATGGATCACGTCCTGAGAATTGAGCAGGATGTAAACAACTCAACAGCTTAACAACTCAACCAATTGACTAATTGACTACTCAACGACTCAACGACTCAACTATTGACAATCCAGAAGGAGTGAGGGAAACGACATGGAGATGGTTGACATAGATAGTGCAAAGGAAGGCATGATTATCATTAAGGAGATCTTGAATGAGCAAGGAAATGTTCTTCTTAAAGAAGGGACTGCCTTAACAAAGGATTTGATTAGCAAGTTGAAATCATTGGGAATTTCAGAAGTGTGCGTGGAGAATCCTGAGAAAAATGGTAGTCCGGATAATATGTCCTCAGCAGTATCAACCGAACTAAAGGAATTAGAATACAGGTTCTCGAATGTAAGGGGTGATGCAATTATGGAAGAGCTTATGGCCGCTGTCAAAGAGTACATAACAGAAAAAGGTAGCAGTGATGGCATACATTAACTTAGAAAATAGGCTTGCAAAGATTACTGATCTTCCTACCCTTTCAACTGTAGCCAGTAACATCATCCAGATTACTCAGAGCCCCAAATCCTCTGCTTTAGAAGTAGGGAGGGCTATCTCTCAAGACCCCGCCCTTGTATCAAGGATTCTGAGGATTGCCAACTCTACATTTTATGGATTTCCAGGAAAGATAAGCACTATCCCCCATGCCGTAGTTATACTTGGTTTTGTCAACATCAGAAATTTAGTCCTTGCTGCATCCATATCCAGGATATTTTCATCAAAGGGAGGGGATGCATATTTCGATCGAGAAGGATTTTGGAGACACTCGCTTGCCTGTGGCGTTACATCAAAGCTCATCGCAAAAAGATTAGGAATGAAGAACCCCGAGGAGGTTTTCATCTGGGGATTGCTTCATGACGTAGGAAAATTGGCCCTGGACGCATACTTTAAAGAGGACTTCACTCGTGTAGTTTGCCTGGCAAAGGAAAAAAGGATCCTTCTAAGAGATGCTGAGCAGGAGCTTTTAGGCTTTGACCATGCTGAAGTGGGAGGTATTGTGGCGGATAAATGGGCCTTACCTCCGGCACTGATAAAGGTTATTCGCTTTCATCATAATCCCACTGAAGCCAATGAATCAATGAGAATGGCTGCTATAGTGCATTTGGCGGATGTGCTTTGTCGAGCGATAGGGGTAGGCGATGGGGTAGACAATAAGGTCCCCTGCATAGATGAAGAGTCGTGGAGACTATTCAGGTTTAACAAACAAACGATAAAAAGGTTATTCTCAGAGATGGAGCGAGAGATTGGAAATGCTAAGGCATTTTTAGCCTTCGTTAAATAAGCATTGGTGATTGGATATGAAAATTGCGCCTATTGAACAAGACCCTCTCTTCCTGCGGAAGACTGTTTCCGATTTAAGAGAGGAAGTCGACCAATTGACTATGCTACAAGATATAAGCAAGCAGATAATTTCCAGCTATGATTTCGACCAGATCATCAGTATCTTTCTTGATTTAGTTAAGGAACTTATTGGTTATAGCTCATGTATTTTATATCTCTACGATGAAGATTCAAACTCCTACGAGGTAACGATATCTCGGGGTATTTCAGAAAAAGACCTGAAAGGCTACAAGCTCGATGATAAAATAATCAACTGGGTTTTGAAAGAGGGAAGATGGACTCATATATCCTCCCCTAAACACTCTAATCAAAAAGATGATGATTTTGTTAGTGTACTCCCTCTGCAGGGCGCCAAAAGGGATTTGGGTTTTTTACTGATATTCCCGGACCCGAAGAAAAATGCCTTTACCCAGGCGAACGTGAAACGCCTTTCCTTTGTAGCCAGCCAGACCGGCATAGCCCTGGAAAATCAGGGATTGTATTCAAAATTGAGTCATTCGAGGGAGTACATCAGAAATATCCTGGAAAGCATAAATAGTGGAATTATCACCATAGATATGGCAGATAGGATTACCCAAATAAACAAGAATGCCACAGCCATGTTGGGACTTCCATCTGCGGATATTATTGGATTCAGCTATAAGGCTGCCCTGGCTGAAGATCTGGTCAGAAGGATTGACAAAGTAAAGAAAAGGACCCTAAAAGATGGCTTTACAATTGAGACCGTATTTGATTATTTTCCGGCCAAAGACTTGAGAATCCCTTTAGGACTAAATTCCTCCTTGTTACTCGACGATAAATTTAATCGTATTGGCATTATTATTGTTTTTAGGAATATGTTGGCATTAAAGGAACTTGAACGGCTGAGACAACTGGATGAGATGAAAAGTGAATTTGTTTCAAATGTCTCACACGAGTTGCGCTCACCGTTAAGTGTCATCAAGTCATATGTTGAAACCATACTTGACCAGGTGGACGCCGACGACTACCAGACCCAGAGAGAATTCCTCACTGTGGTCAATAATGAAACCGATAGATTGACCGCTTTGATAGATGACCTCCTGGATATTTCCCGGATTGAATCAGGGAAATTTGAGATAGAACTGTGCCACGTTGCTCTATCTGAGATTATTCAGACAGTATCAAGAGATATTGAAAATAAAAGTAACAGACATGAAATAGTCGTTGATATCCTTTCAGTTTTACCTGATCTATTAGCAGACAAGGATAAAATGATTCAGGTATTTTTAAACCTGATAGACAATGCCATCAAGTTTTCACCTGATGGTGGTAAGGTATTCATCAGAGCCGGGGTTAAAGGAAAGATGGTAAAATGTGATATTTCAGATCAAGGCATAGGAATTACCGGGAAGGATATCTCTCGCATTTTTGAAAAATTCTATAGAGTTGATAACTCAGATGTCTACGAGATACCAGGAACAGGATTAGGATTATCAATTGTAAAGCATATTATTGAATCTCATGGAGGGCGGATATCCGTAAAAAGTAAGCCGGGTAAAGGTTCTACCTTTACCATGTTGTTACCTTTCGGAAGCAATTAGGGAGATGAGAAATGGATGAAAAGAAAACTATCCTGGTAGTAGATGATATGAGTCAAATCAGAAACATCCTGCGCTTTAATCTTGAGAAGGAAGGTTATAAAGTTATGGAGGCTAATAATGGAGAAAAGGCCCTTGAGTATGCCGTAGAAGATACACCAGATCTGATTATCCTGGATATTATGATGCCTAAGATGGATGGTTATGAAGTGATCAGGCAACTCAGAGAGTCAGATGGTACTAAACATATACCTGTTATCTTTCTAACCGCAAAAGCCCAAAAGAAGGATGTGCTAAAAGGAATAGAGGCAGGATGTAACGATTATGTGGTAAAACCTTTTAAATTTTTGGACCTGTATAGGAAGATTGAGAAACTAATAGACATGTATCCTGATCGGGCGCTTGCTGCCATAATGATTACAGATATTGTGGGATTCAGTAAGGAAATGGAAGATAATGAGGAGCGCACTTATTCAAAGCTATTGGTGCATAACGAAATGATTAGGAAAAACATTAAAAAAAATAAAGGAGAGGAGATTAAGACTATTGGAGATGCATTTTTAGTTCGATTTAAAAGTGCGGTAGATGCTGTTAAGGCAGGCATGAATATTCAGAAGCAGTTTTTAAAATACAATAAAGATAAAAAGAAAATTGATCAGATTTTAGTACGCATCGGAATACATATTGGAGATATATTAATAAAGGATAATGACGTTTTTGGAAACGGAATAAATATTGCTTCTAAGATTGAACCATTGGCAGAATCTGGAGGTATATGTATTTCTGCAGATGCGTACAATGTTGTAAAAAACTCAATTGATATTAAAGTCTTGAGTCTGGGCAGAAAAAAACTTAAAAATATTAAAGACCCGCCAGAAATATTTAAAATATTAATTGAATCGAGTGCTTACTAAGCAGAGCATTTTATTGTTTGCAATATAGAGAGGGTCATGAAATCTTTTCTGCTGTTCCTGAATTTATGTCTCAAGATTTGGATTTAACTCTATCAATGAATAAGGTTTTAGGATAAACCATGACTTCCACCAAAATACTCAAACAGATAGGCAGATATCAGGTGGCCCGAGAACTGGGTCGCGGTGGCATGGGTGTGGTATATTTAGCCCAAGACCCATTTATTGATCGCCTGGTTGCTATTAAAACAACCCTGGCCTCTTCCTCCAGGGATTCCCAAAAGTTTGAGCAGTTTCAGCAAATATTTTTTAATGAAGCCAGGGCAGCTGGGAAGTTGATGCACCCACACATCGTATCGGTATACGACGCAGCAGTGGAAACCGACTGGTGTTACCTGGTTATGGAATATGTCGATGGACAAACCCTAAAAGAGTATTGCAAGGAAAATGAAAAATGAAAATTGCAAAATTAAAAAATCAAATTTATGACGATTAAACTAATTATGCCGGCAGTGAGGTATAATACCGGCGTACCGCTCCAGCGTGGCAGGTCCGAACCTGTGAACACTTACGAAACAACTTTTCCCTGCTCATAAAGCTTGAGGAAAACATCTACAATCTTCGGGTCAAATTGGATGCCCGTATTTTCCCTAATCATCCCTATTGCAACATCATCTGGTAATCTTTTTCTATATGATCGATCAGAGGTCAGGGCATCATAAACATCTGCTACGGACAGAATCCGTGAAAGAAATGGAATCTCTTCCCCGCTTAGTCCATCAGGATATCCTCGCCCATCCCATCTTTCATGGTGGTGTTTTATTATTTTCTCCTCATCTGTCCACATATTAAAGTGGCCAATAATATTGCTTCCAATGCTTGGGTGTCTTTTTATAACCTCATACTCCTCATCCGTAAGTTGGCCGAGTTTTAAGAGAATGTTATCAGGTATACCTATCTTACCAATATCATGCAGATTGCCAGAAACATTTAACACATCTATCTCCTCTTGCGAACACCCCATAGCCTTGGCAATCGACACAGCATAATGTGTTACCCTTGTCGAATGTTGCTTGGTATATGGATCTCTTGCCTCAATCGTCTCCACAAAGGCATAAAGGGTAGAAAAAAGATTCTCATAAATATTTTCATAAAGGGCCAGGTTTTCTATTAAGGAAGATGCCTTCTCTGACAGAAAATTTAAAAAATATAGGTCTTTTTCGTTAAAATAGCGCCTGCCATCTCTTATAAGTAAGATCAAGACACCAAAAACCCTGGACCTGATCTTGAGAGGGATGGCTAAGACACTATCACTGCCATTATTTTCGTTTATAAGCAAAGGTATTCCATCATCTTCAACCTTTTGAACAACGTTTTCTTCTATACATCCACCATTTATCATCTTATTTTTATCTCTAAAGAAAGATGTAATTATTGCATGATCTTTCATTTCCTGACTGTTAATGCAGAAATATGCCTCGTCGCACGTGGTTATTTCCCCTGATAGATTTACTAATAAAGTAAAAAGGTCTTTGCTGGTTGTTGCCTGCTCTAATTGCTGGAGGATCAGATTCATTGTCTCAACTTCCTTTATTTTCTGTTGTAATTCTTGATTGATCTTTAGAAGTTGCTCTTTTTTCTCGACCTCCTCCTTTAACAAAATATTGTCAATAAATAGTGATCTTTCCCTCATAATATTCTCAATAGTGAGAGGGAGTTGATCCATCTTGATCGGTTTTGTCAAAAAATCTACAATCCCATTCTTTAAGGTCTTTACCGCATTATCTATGGAAGGGTATCCCGTTATAACTATTATCGGAATGGAGTTATCATGTGCCTGGATTCTTTGAGTAAGCTCCACCCCGTCCATCCCGGGCATGGAAAGATCTGTAAAACAGCAATCGATCTCTTCTGTTTTAATTATTTCAAGGGCTTCGAGACCATCAACGGCAGTAAAAACAGAATAGGTTTTTGTAGATTCAAGGTATTCTTTAAAAACATTACGAATTATCTCTTCATCATCAACCACAAGTATCTTTAAATTTTCATTCATTGATGATCCTGTTCTGTCATCCTTCAGGCGCTTAATTGTAAATTTTGTGCTTTTTGTTCCAAAACTTTTTTCATTCTGCCACCAGGGCGCCAGTTTCAATTTTCAAGTTTCGTTTCATCCGGTTTAAAACTAATCATTTCAAGGAGATGTCTCTTAAATGTCTTGAATTCACTTTCAGTCAATAGACCATTTTCTTTTAAGGAAGATAGGGCTTGCAATTTATCAATGTGGTTGCTGGCAGGGGAACCAGTATTGTAAAGATAATGGAGGCTGGGAATGTTTGAAGAGAAAAAATTAATGTTCGCTGTTTTTTGATCTTCATTCTTTTCTTTCTTTAGAACCATCAACTCATGGTAGGCATCCTGCAGTTTTTTTAATAATCCCTTATTCTCTCTGTTTAATTGTATCTTATCTATGGCATTTTCTACTACAATCTTTATCTCTTCAAGCTTACATGGCTTCCTGATATAATCATAGGCGCCTTCCTTTATGGCCATGATAGCTGTTTCTAATGATGCATAACCGGTAATGATAATGACAATTACACCCGGGTTGATCTTTTTTGCGTATTTCAATACATCCAGTCCACCAATTCTGGGCATAACCAGGTCAACAATAACCAGGTCATAAACATTTTTTTGTAGGCTCTCAACACCAGTTAACCCATCATAGCAGACATCGACTGATCTTCCACTCTCTGAGAGAAGATCTTTTAAAATATCTGCTATAGCCTTATCATCATCAACGATGAGAATGTTTATTTGCAGGCCATCCACCCCTTAGCCCTTTTTGTCAAAGAGAAGACCAACCATTGCGTCAAGCCTGGCTGCAAGGTTTAAAGTCTCATGGGTGGGGATTTCCCTTATAACCTCACCAGTGGATTCATTCCTTACCGTTACCATAATTTTGCCCGTAGGCTTATGAACTTTAAATTGCAGATCCACATTATGAGTCATCCTCAGGTTCTTCTGTGCATTGGCTATTTCCTCTGAGAGATGAGACACATCCGGGGTTTTTTTTGCCTTAACATCTTCTTTACCCTTCTGAGGTGTCCCCTTCACTGCCAGCGCCCTTGACTGAGCTGGTGGATTAAGACTCTTCCCCGATATATTTACAGGTTCTACTAACATATAAAACACACTCCCTTAACCTCTCTTATCGGATATCTTTATAGAAACTTTAGATAAAACTCTCACTAAACCGGTTAAGTAGTTTAGTAGTTGATTGGTCAATCGTTTTAGATTTTGAAAGTAATTTATTTTAGCACTCAACGACTCAACTATTTAACAACTCGACCAAAGATAATTCCCCTAATTTCAAGCCTTATCTAAGAGTATCTAAAAACCTGGGAGAATATCTTTTCTCCTTTTTGTAACCCCGAGCAACCTGCCGAACATTCCGCATCCTCAGGAGCTCCTTTTTTATATCCTCTCCTTCTTCTTTGACCATAATCATCAATTCCCTGTCTATGGAATGGACTGTTTCCATAATGCTCTTTATGCTTGAGAGATAATTATCAATCAATCCTTTAAATTTGTCAGAAATATGATTAAGTTTATCAGCGCTTGCCTTGATAATCTTTTCAATTGATGAGTCAATTTTTTCAATCTTACTAATACAATTCTGACGTTCGGAGATAAAGACGCCGGGATTGCCTGCTTCTTTATCCTTAAGGGATTCTTTCATTTTCTTTGTTATCGATAAATATTGATTAAAAAGGATAAGTTTCTTTTCGAAAAAAGAACAAACTTCCTTTTCTGGATCTATACTTTTCATAGTTTAAGTGCCTAAAGTCGTTTATTTGTTTAGTCGTTTACCAATCAACCACTCAACTAATTTGCTTTACACACTAACATACCCTGAGGCCTGTCTTCTTTGTTCATTAAATTCTGTTAAATCAGGTTCAATATTCTTATCCTGTTTGTAAAAGACCTCCTCCCAGGCAAATTTGAGTTCATTCAGCATACCAAGTACCTGGTTAAGGGCGCTTACATCCTTATTTACATCTGCATGAATTATACGCCTTAGCATATAATTATAAAGGGAATCCAGGTTTTTGGCAATGGAACCTCCCTTTTCAAAGTCAAGAGAACATAAGAGTTCGTTTATAATATCCTGGGCTTTTATAAGGGCCTTGCTCTTTGCCTCATAATCTTTTTCAATTAGCTTCTGTTTTACAAGTTTCAGGTTATCCATCGCCCCTTCATAGCACATTAAAACCAATCTCTTAGGATCTGCTGTTACCACACTCGTTCTACGATAATCCTGGATTCCATTGCTGTACATCTTAAAAAACCTCCTTTTCCGAACTCGTTATTAGTTATTCGAATGACCAATGACTAATTAGTGCCTGACCGAAAACCCCTCAATTCCCTCCCCCAACCCCTCCCGCCAGGGGAGGGGAGTTTTCGGTCGGGCACTAATTACCACCCTGCCCATCCGCTAAATGAGGCATTTATCTGTCCGGTAAGCCATTGACTCTGGTTTTGTATCTTACTCAGGGCCACCTCCATAGCCACAAACTTGTTGATCATCATCTCCATCTTCAGATTGAGCTGCGCCTCCATATTGTCGATCTGGGTGTCGAAACTGTCGATACTGTTCTTAAGCGACGTCTGTTTGTATGTTACATAGCCGTCACTGGCATCCGTGATAAAACCTAACTGCCGGTCCAGCAACTCTGCAACTCCCAGGGCAAAAGAGAAGGTCGCCGATGTGAGCGTTGTTGTTCCCGTGTAACTGATGGACAACCCATCTGCATTGTTGCCGTCACTATCCACGGTGAGCTTCTGGCCGCTGCCGGTGGCGGTAACGCTGTTTATGGTTCCGGCGACATTTTCGCCCCAAGCATATACAGGAGCAGTTAATTTCAGGTCGCCGTCACCGCCGGTTTCGGTAACTACGGCTCTCTGTCCCGTACCATATGTATTGTGGGTCAAAAGAAGTTTATTGCTGCCGGTCTCGGATGCCGTAATATTCATGGCATAACGGCCTTCCTGGCTGCCATCCGCCCCTGTAGGATCCACATCAACATTCCCGAAATTTAGGTCGGCACCAATGGATGAAGTATCGATAGTGAACGAAAGCCGGCTATCTCCGGCAGATTTGTCTGTAATTACAATTTTACCGCCACTTATGGCGACTGTGACCTCGTCCTCAAACGTATCTTCTATGGTGTTCAAAAGGTCACCTATGGTTTTGGCTGTATCAACCGTGTAGCTCCCGGAAACGCTAAGTCCATTTCTCCTTGTCCCTGTAAAAGTGATTACATCCCCTGCGTCGGCACCGGTAACATCACTGAATAAGGTTGATGAGGTTTTGCCGGTGTCGTTTGCCCCCACGATTTTTTGCGTGTATTCTCTGGCAAGTTCCGAATTGATGGCATTGATTGCCGCATCCAGGTCCGAACCAATTGCAAGACTTACTGTGGCTACTCTCCCCGTGGCAAAATCTTCGATGGTCAGCGTTTCAGCCGATGAGAGTGTTTCTGCGGCTGCAGATCCTGTGGTCGTGCCCTGGGTGGCCGCCGTCGTAATATCCACGGTATAGGAGCCTCCCTGGGTATCGCTGGTGTGGCTGATGTAGGTCAAATTCGGGCTGGAGCCCGACCCATAGGCAATAAAGAGGTTTTGAACGTCATTAAAATTCGTTTCCAGGGCATCGGTGAGCTTATCATCGTCGATGGCCAGATTCATACTATCGTATTTTCCTTCTACAGTATCAGTCAGGTCTAAAGTTATGCCTATCAATGACAGATAATCGTAACCGCTTGGCAGTCCGGTGATTTGCTGCGTCACCGTATTGATGATCTCGGACTTGACTGAAGAAAGCGTGCTGTCACCAAAAAGAATCCCGCCGACTTTTTCATTCTCATCATCGTAGGTGAACTGGGTGTTGATATAGTCCATGATCGTGTTAAAGGCATCCTTCATATCAGTGATCTTGGATTTGACAGCACCGAGGTCCCGCTCCACCTTGACGGTAATGGTGGTATCCTCGCCCACAGCATCTTCTCCCACAAGGTTCAGGGTCACGCCGGCGATGACATCCGTAAGGGTGTTGGAGGAATTGGTGACGGTCACACCGTCAACGGCAATGGATGCATCCTCGCCTGTGGCCACCTCTCTGCTCCTCAAAGAGGCGGTTACACCCAGGTCGTCGTCGGCGTCAAAATTTAGGGTGTTGTCGGAGGCGCCTCCATTATCTTTAACCGCTATTTCCACGTCCAAGACGGGTCCGTTGGTATTGTCCACAACCATTATTTTGCCGTCCGCTGTCACAGAGGAGGTCACATCTCCGGCCACAGCTCCGAAGACACTATCTATTTTTGTAAGCAGATCCCCCACGGTCGCAACAGCTGTCAAAGTCAAGGTTGAGTCATCGACGGCAACATCACTTGTATTTTTGCCTGTTAAATGGATGTAATCATTGGCAGCCCAGCCGCTATAGCCGTCTATATCCTTTATCAGGGTGCTGGAGGTAATATACGCACCATCTTTGGTGTTGGAGGTGTCGCCGATAACGCCCTTGACATCCGACGCCCCCCCCGTGATTATGCCAAGTGTCTCCAATATGTTGTTTTTATCTGTATAAGTGTTTGAACCGCCTTCAATCAGGATGCGGTAATAATTGGTGCCATCAACCGTTTCGGTAATGATGGAAGCATCAACTCCCGCCGCCGCAAATTTAGCCCTGATATCTTCAAGGCTATCCGAGCTGAGGTCGATAGCGGCAACGGCCAGATCACCACCACCAATATTGATCTTGATATCGCCGAGTGCAGATGTCTGGGTTGTAGAAAGGCCCAGAAGGGTCTTGATATTTTCATCCGTGCTGGTAAAACCATCGCTCTTATCACCACCGGTAATATGAGTCTTGGCTGTGCGGGTGGTATCTTTAAAGCCCAATTCAAAAAGGATATCATTGGCGCTTCCATTTAAAATGCTGATCCCATCGGCACCCGTATCATCGTTGGTCAAAACTAACCTGTAGTCATTTGTTCCGTATTGAACGATGCTGGCCGTTACATTGGAAGGGCTTGAACCGGTATTGGAGTTATTGATCTTGTCCTCGATGTCAGACAGGGTGTCGGTGGCCGCTATGTTGACCACTTTCCCTGAAATGAGGATATCTCCTGCGGTCAAACTCAGCGCTGTGTCTGTGGCGGCATAGCTGTTAGAAGAAATCTTGTTTGATTGCGCCAGGTTATCAACCCTGATCTGATGCATCCCGGGCGAGGCAGAGGAACTGGTCGACACGGTTAATCGGTCAGAGGCTGATGTGCTCGTATCCGAAGTTGTGCTGGCAGTATAAACATTGAATGCGCTCTCGGTACTCAGGTTATCCGATGCCGTTTTGAGGGAGAGCAGCATAGTGTTAACGCTCTGCCACTCAGTGAGCTTTGACTCATATTCACTTTTTCTGTCCTCAACTAAATCAACCCTTTGATGCTCAATCGCAATCAACTGGTCTATCATACTCCGCCAGTCGAACCCACTGACCAAGCCGCTCACGAGATTGGTGCTCATTGACATAGCATTACTCCATTCAATTGCTGCTGAACTCTCATCGGCAAAGAATTCCTGATTTTTGTTTATATGTTTTATCTATCGGAAAAATTTGCCCAAAACTTGAGGGTTTTTGTCTATGTTAATAGAGTTAGCAAAATATTTGCCAAATAAAATCGCTTCACGATTTTATAATGAAAAACCCCGCTTCTGAAAAGAAGCGGGGTTTTGGTTTGAGGTCAACATAGATGTCTATCTGCGCAAAATTGATAGGCACTCCAGAATCATAGGGCCTTCTCAATAATATTTATTGACTATACTAAACAATAACGTATAATAACGTAATTAAGTCAAGGTCTCATCATTAGCATGGAGTCGGCGATGTATAATGAGAAAAAAATCAAAAAATCGGAATTGTTACAGTTGATCCTCCTGAACAATCTTTACGCTCAATCAGGATCAGACAGTATTATCTTCCAGGGTGGAACAGCCTTGAGATGGGTCTATGGCGGAATGAGATTTTCAGAAGATCTCGATTTTGTAACCGACTTGCCTAAAGAAGATGTGGAAAACATCTTAGCAGGGATATTTCAGAAGACCCAAATGGCATGTATCGCCCAGTTTGGCCCCGGACAATCCGAACATAAGCATAAGCGTGGGCGAAAACAGGCATTTAAGCTGTTTTTTATATATCGTCCTCAAAATCAACGTGAAAGAATTGCCGTAAAATTAGAGTTCGAATTTTTAACGCCCGGCCATAAACCAGAGTCTCAAAAACTTATCTTAAGGGATTTGCCGCTAATTTCAGGACTGGTTATCAGCGGAAAACTGATAATCCCATACTCGAGCAGCATCATTTTAGCAGAAACCCCGGAAGAGATCCTGTCTGATAAAATAAGAGCCCTCTATGAAAGAAAATACCTCAAAGGGAGGGATATATATGACATCTGGTGGATAAATAAACAACTGAAGGTCCACCCAAATTGGATCAAGGTCATGGAAAAATTTGTAATGTATCAGGCCTTTTTTGTCCCGGCCAGAGGAGCGGATTATTTTCAACAGAGGAGATCCACCTCAAGCATTATAGACGCACTAAAAAGAGATCTGCCTCGCTTTTTACCGCAAAATATCCTCAGCATTTATCAAGAAGAGGATTTTAAAGAGTTCATCATCACACTTAAAGAGGTTACTTCAGACCTTTTGAGTCAGGGTATGAAAAAATATCTTAAAGATCATGAAAGAAGAAAAATCAACGCTTAAACGCTTAAAACTCCTTCCCGGGCTTTTCCGCAAACAGGATGCAGAAAAGGTGGCTCCTCATCCAGGTATGTTTTTATCACGGGCAGTTAAAAAAGGACTGATCCATCGTATTAATCGGGGAAACTATATCAACTCCTTTCTTTATGGATTCCCTGGCGTAGAAGAGGTAGCGTGTTTCTTAAAGCCGCCGGCTTACATCTCCTGTGAATGGGCCTTGAATTATCATGGCATCAGCCTGCAGTCTCCTGTGGTGTGTACGGTGGTAACATTAAGTACATCCGTCGGCAAGAAACGAAATATTCAGTATCAAGGGAGCACCATTGAATTCTCAAGGATTTCCCCCGCTCTCTTTTCCGGATTTGACTATGTGGATAGATTTTACATGGCTTCCCCTGAAAAAGCCATTCTTGATACACTCTATTACCGGGGAATAATTCCGGCTCAAGATGAGTTGGAAATGGATAGGGTTGACTTCAAACTCCTTTTAAAAATGGCCAGGAAATATCCTCAATCTGTGTCCCGTTCTCTCCTCCGCTTATCAGCTTAATTGCCACTAATAAAAAACCCCGCTTCTTAAAAGAAGTGGGGCATTGGTTTAAGGTTAGTTGTATTTTCTAAGTCCTTATGCCTTGAGCCTTACGCCTCGTGCGTTTTTTTTGAATGCTTAGGAATTTCCTTTTTTGCCGCAGCCTGCCCTGCCCACCCTGGCCTCCGGCTCGTAGCCTACGCCTCGGAGAGCGCGACTTCCTTGGCAAATATTGCAATTTCTATATTATTTATAAGTCCTGGCAATACAGCCCAAGCATTGCCTGCCAGGTCTGGGCCAGGGGCGCGATCTCCTTGGCATATATTGCAACCTCTGTGGTATCTATTGACTCAGACTATATAGCCTAACCATTGCATGCCAGCCTGCCCTGGCGCGACAGAGCAGGGAGCTAAGCCTGCTTTGGTATTAACTCTGGAGCTTACTTTTTATAACTAATTCGTGCATGCCAGGTCTGGGCCAGGGGTCTGGGCCAGGGATGAACCCTGATGAAATTGCCGGAGGGAACCCTATTCAACAGGGTGAATGCAGATTTTTTGGATTGAGAATATAAAGATTATTAATATCTGCGTTTACCTGCCCGCCCTGGCGCGACATAGCAGGGACGTAAGCCTGCTTTAGTATTAACGCCAGAGCTTGGCTTTTATAACTAATCCTTGCATGCCAGGTCTGGGCCAAGGCGAAAATCTGCGTCCTATTTTTCTTGACAGGATTTCAGGATCGAGTCATACTAAGTATGACTTTTAATGGATTAGGTCTTTTGTGCGAATATCAGATTTTGAATGGGATGAAGGAAATTGCTTACATCTCCAGTTTGGGCATGGCATAGAGCCTGGGGAAGCCGAAGAGATTATTGCTAATGAACCAATTTTCCGACGGACAAAAAAGGGACATTATCCGGCTTTTGGTCCAACATTTGAGGGAAGATATTTAGCATCTGCTCAATAAATCGGGGGAACCCCCTCACCCTAACCCTCTCCCGCTCTCCGAGGCGTAGGCTCTACGAGCCGGAGGCCAGGAGAGAGGGGAGTAATTGAACGAAATCATTTAAAAAACTCCCTCCCCCTTGATGGGGGAGGGTTGGGGTGGGGGTGAAAAGCCACAGCTTATTGAGCTATTGCGATATTTGGTTATTATCTTCGAGCTAAAACCCAGGGGTCTTGTTAGACCGATAACAGGTTGGGATATGAAGCAAAAAGAGATTCGATATTACAAGAAATTCAAGGGAAAAAAATGACAAAGCAAGAAAAAGGCATAAGAGATTGGGCTGAGTACTATGATCATAAAAACGTTCTGGAAGAAATCATGGATAAGTCTTTTGAGCTCAGCCTGGATGAACATCTCCGTCAGGATATTCTTTCAGGAAAACGCAAAAGGAAACTTAAGAATATCACCCTCAAAATGGATCCTCTCCAGGTTAGAGCCATCAAAAAGATGGCTACCATAAAATCTATACCCTATCAAACATTGATCAGACACTGGATTGCCGAAGAGATTAAGAAGGAACTGGAATTGGTGAGGAGATAACAAACGATCAACGGGGCAGGGGATGTCCGGAATATTTCTGCCATATCTGACCAGACTGTCGTTGTGGACATCGGATCGACGGACAATGCTGTAGAAATAGCAAAAGATAACTTACACTCTCATGTGTCGAGGATTCCCCGATTTATCGGGAGAAAGCGGGCGGCTAAAATAATAAAAACCCCGCCTGGGGCTCAACGCGAAAGCGAAAGGCAATTTGGGGTAAAAATGGGTTGACACTTCCATTTTGCACGGTATAATAAGAACATGCTCCCCAGAATAATCGATATTCCTTTTGAAAGAAAGAGTGTTTTTCTCTTCGGTCCAAGGCAGGTGGGCAAAAGCACGCTGGTTAAGCATCTGATTGCTGATATGGATTACCTTGAGATTGATCTTTTGAAAGGCGATACGATTTTAAAATACAAGAAAAACCCAGGCCTACTGATAATTGAAATAGAGTTTTTGGCAAAAACTAAAGACAGGTTCTTTGTATTTATAGACGAGATACAAAAATGTCCTGAGCTCTTGAATGATGTGCATTATCTTATTGAAAAATTTAGTGGAAGGGTCTTTTTTGTCTTAACAGGGTCGAGCGCGCGAAAGCTGAAAAGAGTATCCGTGAATATGCTGGCCGGAAGGGCGTGGCAATTTTTCCTATTCCCATTCACTCATATTGAGCTTGGCGAAAGATTCAATATTGATGATATCCTGCTTCGAGGGGCGCTCCCGCCGGTAATTGATGAATCTCTTGAAGATGGGTTTCGAACGTTGACAGCTTATGCACAGACTTATCTTAAAGAGGAGATTCTTGACGAAGCGATCGTTAGAAATATCGGAGCGTTCAGCCGGTTTTTGGACATGGCAGCCGACCAGAGCGGAAAGATCGTCAACTTTTCGACCATAGCACGGGAAACCGGAGTGAGCGCCAAAACCATAAAAGGTTACTACCAGATACTTGAAGATACACTGATTGCCATAAAACTGGAACCCTATCTGAAAAGCGCCCGAAAAAGGCTCACCATGCATCCGAAATACTATTTGTTTGATATTGGTGTTGTCAATGCGATAAATGGAAGAACATCCATGTCATATGTTAAAGGGACGACTGTATATGGAATGCTCTTTGAACATTTTATCGTACTGGAGACCTATCGTCTGATATGTTATGCTGAGAAACCCTTTCGAGTCTTTCACTGGAAATCTTCACATGGGGCGGAGGTGGACCTAATTGTAGAGGTGGGCGATGACTTATGGGCAATTGAAATCAAGTCTTCACCGCTAATCAGATCAGGCATTCTCAGGGGGCTGAGATCGTTTATGGAAGACCATCCCAATGCCAGACCTTTGTGCGTTTCTACATGCGATACGCCGTACATGGTGGGAGATATCCCTGTAATCCCCTGGAAAACATTATTCAGGGAAGACTATTTGAATTTAGTTTAGAGTTAACAGTTCACCGCAGAGGCGCAAAGGACGCAAAGAGAAAAAACAGCTAAACCTCTGCGGTGAACATTTACGTTTAGAGAAGATAAAGACGTCATCCGCGGGTGCAAAAGTCTATGCCAGTCTGTGTGTGTCGAGCGATTCCCCGATTTATCGGGAGAGAGCGGGTGGCTAAAATAACAAAAAACCCCGCTCCTGAAAGAAGAAGCGGGGTTTTGGTTTAAGGTTAGTTTTAGCTACCTGCCCCGTTAAATTTTTCGTAGAAAACAGCGCAGCGTATTTAACTGGGGTTGGCTACGAGCTATCAGCTAAATCAGCCTGTGGCTGATTTTATCCAAACAGCGACAACACCTGCTGCGGTGACATATTCGCCTGAGCAAGCATGGCAGTGCCAGCCTGGAGCAGAATCTGGTTCTTGGTGAACTCTGTCATCTCTGATGCCATATCCACATCTCGAATCACCGATTCAGCGGCCTGCGTGTTTTCAATGGTCGTTGCCAGGTTCGCAGATGCATAAGTCAACCGGTTCATGTATGCACCGATATCGCCTCTGGATCCTGCCAGGGTGCTGATTGCAGTATCTATCAAGCCGAGAGCGTCCTGGGCGCCGCTTGTTTCACTCAGATCAATATTAACTATGCCAAGAGTGGTTGTTGTGACACCATCTACTGCAATGGCGATCTGGTTATCAGCATTGTTTTCCGCACCGATCTGGAATGTGTTGCCTGTGCTGTCTGTGTTGGCTGAGACCGTAAGCTCCATTGCATCCAGCTCAGCGGCACTGTATGCTGTACCCAACACAAAGCTTATATTCAATACATCAAAGTTGAGAACAGCGGTGGCACTTTCCCGACTAATCGTCTGTGATGCTGTGGAATCTGAATTGGTTAATTTTACGGCGTCACCAATATGTGAAATGGTGTACGTTCCGGTATCCGCATTATTTACCGTAAGTGACGTCAGGCCAGTGCGATTGAGTGTAAGGGCTGTGGCAGCGGCCGCCGCGCTAAAACCACCGGCTGCAGCAAGAGTAGAGCCTGTAACTGTGATTGTAATCCCCAAGTTCGCGAAAGCCAAGGTAGACCCGGCGAGGGAACCCGAATAGGATTCTACTATTGTGGCCGCCGCGATAGCAGCAGTATTAGCAATGGTTATTATACCGGCTGCTGTCTGGGCAATATACCAAACACCTTCCGCAATACCGGCCCCAAGGGCGGTGACCTTTGCTGAAGCTTCAGTATCACCACCACCAGATGTTACGAAACGGTAGGCTACATTATCAGCGCTATCATCGATTATCCCCTCTATACCTGCGGCCGCTTTTGCTACCAGCGACCCAGTCTGAGTGGCCCCGAAATTCCCGTCCAGCAGGGCTGTGCTTCCATATTTGGTGGAAGCGGCGATCCGGTCGATTTCTATGATCAACTGATCTGCTTCGGCGTCGATTTTCTCCCGCTCGCTGGTACCGGCATTAGCAGAGGAGGCCTGTGTTGCCAGCTCTTTTAGACGGGTTAACATGTTACCAATCTGGTCCATACCACCTTCAGCCACCTGCAAAAGCGCTGAGGCCTCTGAAGCATTTCTTGAAGCCACTTTAAAACTGGCTATATTAGCTCTGAAACCCTGCGAAATAGCCAGACCGGCAGCATCATCCGCTGCCCGATTGATACGATAACCGGATGACAGTCTTTCAAGAGATTTTGTCAATCCGGCATCAGAAACACCCAACCAACGATGAGCATTCATCGCTGGAATATTATTCGCAATTCTCATTCCCATGATTTTATCCTCCTTGATGTTTGGTTAAATTGTTGATTAGTTGAGTGGTCAAATAGTTAAATTTCCCCTGACCATTACGCACTAACCGACTTTTGCTTTAGGCTATAAACTTACAGCCTTCAGCTTTCTTTGGCATCCTTGCCAAATAGTTTTAAGGTTTTTGTTTCAGGCAACCAGACAGATCTTACTTCCTCTTTACTGCTTACTGCCTACTGCCCACTGCTTACTGCCTACTGCCCACTGCTTACTGCCTACTGTTTACTGCCTACTGTTTACTCCCTACTGCTTACTATAATCACCCCCTTTCCAATTGAATTCTTTTTGGCTTTTGGCTTTTGGCTTTGAGCTTCCAGCCTCGAGCTTTTCTGGCCATTTGATATCTTTATCGGCAGGCGGGGAATTAACTTTAGCGAAAAATTGCATTAGCGAGCTTCAGTGATAAATGGGATCGTAAGTGATCATGAGAATCTTTTTATCTCACATATGCAAAACTAAATTTGACGTGATTTGATTTTTTATGTTATATAATTTAGTGACTCAGGTTGTCAGGTTCACGGTTCAAGGTTTCCCGATGAAATCGGGATTGGTTGCCTTATCTTCATGCTGGTTTAGGTTCATCATTTTCTAACCCCTGGCCCAGACCCGCCTGCCAGATGGCGGGCAGGCGTGAACCCTGAACTTTGAACCCGAGTAGTTATAATATAATAAGGGAACGAATGTGTAAATCAATGAACAAATCCTTTGGATATCTAAACAAAAATGAAGAACATGCTGTTAAGAAATTCGTTTCTCTCATCAAAGAAAAGCTAAAGGACCAGGTAATAGAGATAAAACTATTTGGATCAAAGGTTCGGGGGAACTATTATGAAGATTCAGATATAGATATCTTAATGATTCTCAAAGAACGAAAGAAAGTCGTCATCGATACACTCTATCAGGAACTTCTGGAAGTTGAATTAGAATATGATTCAAAGATATCTTTAACCATCTTTTCAGAAGGGGAATACAACCATAATATACATGCCCGGACTCCTTTTGTGCAGACGCTGGCGAATGAGGGAGTCAGGTTATGAGCTTAGATGAAAAGAGTGTTGATCTGATTCGATACCGGCTCGAAAATAGCAAGGAGAAATTGAACTCGGCCCGAATTCTTCTTGAAAATAATCAACTCAAGGACTCACTATCCAGATCCTATTATGCCATGTTTACGGCCGCGAGAGCTCTTTTGGCTACCAAACGTCTTGACAGCAGTAAGCATGCAGGTATGATTTCGTTGTTCAACCAGCATTTTGTAAAAACTGGGATTGTTTCCAAGAAGCTGGGCCGGATGCTTTTGAAAGGGAAGGACCTGCGACAGGATGGAGATTATAAGGATTTCGTTGAGGTATCGACGGAAGAGGCTAAAAAACAATACAAAGATGCACAAAAATTCATTAAACAGATTGAAGAGGTGTTAGGGAAGTCACTTTAGTCACTTTAGTTCACTTTAGTCACTTTATTTTGCTACCGCTATCTCCTCCCCCAGTCTCTTCTCAGTCTTTTTCAGGATATTTTCCGTAAGAGCCAGGAACTGGCCAACCACCGAAAACCAGTCCTTGAGCTTTTTCACACGGGCCATGGCCAGACAAGTCTCGTCTGTATATATGTCCCTTAAAAAACCCATTTCATTTGAATAACAAACATCATAGGCATTCAAGGTATGAGCCATTAGAGCCCAACAATCTTTATCGCCCCCAAGCAGATTTGATAGGTCAAGGAATCTTTGCTCTATTAATGTAAGTCGCTCCATATCGACATATTCCGAACCGTTTTCCAGGAAAGGCTTAATAATCTCCTTTTCTGCCTGATTGGCCATCTCAAGGGCATCGTGGAATTCTTTTATTGAATCCCTCAGTATTTTACCGCTTACTTTTGCCTTTTTTTGGATTTTTTTTATTTTCTCCTGTGCGTCGAAATCTTTCGTAAAATTTGAATAACCCTCATCTAAAATCAAATTCGGTTTAAACGCTTCTATGCAGTATTTCTCTATTGCCTCTTTAAAAGGCATAACTTCTGTCCCCCGAATCTTTGCCCCTCCTTCTGTTGCGTTGATACATGTGCCTTTATATAATGCAATATCCTCCTCGTAGGTATATTTCATAATCTCCCACAATTTCTCTGATTTGACAGGCTTTCCATCATTTCCTTCAAGTTCAACAACAGGGTTTTTGCTGATATCATCGCTACGGCTTCCGAATATATCACCTTTGACATGGGTATCGCCATCCTCAGCGTATGCCAGATCCTGGCCGATCAGGATAATGGGGTCGCACCCGAGTTTTATTAAAATCTTAAATGCCAGATTTGCTACGGAAATTCCCACATTCAAAGATCCCTTTTCCTCTTCTAACCAGTCGAAATGCGAATAAGCTCTATATGCGATAAATTTCCTTCCCTTGAAGGCATCGATTGTCTCGGGCATCAGAATTGGAAGGGCGATGAAATATACTCCATTAAAATCTTTAATACCCTTATAAAAAAGATCAACCCCTGGTGTTCTTTCCAATGAAGTTACAAAATCAGGGCGAATTCCTCTTTTCATCAGCGGCATAAAGCTCGCATCACAACTGATGATAAGCGCCTTACCTTCCAGCCCTCTAAGAAGATGCATGTTTTTATTAAGTGACGGACCTGCTGCCACCAATACAGCGGGTCTTCCTCTAAATTTATCATAGAGCGTGTTTATGCCGGGATTTGAGAAGATATGGTTAAGATTTTTGAAGATATTTTCCAGTCCGACGAAGGAATCAAGGGAGTCATTTCCGACTAAGACCATTATTTGTCGAGCCGCATTTTTAAGAGTTGCCAATATTTTTTGATAGTATTCTCTTTCAAGCATGATATTGGCCGGTAAAGGTATCACTTTCAACGACTTGAGCGCTATCCTTATATCTCCTTTCGAAAGAATTTCTGTCTTTAGTCTGACATAAATCTCTTCCGGAGATTCCCCCACAAAGAAATGAATATTAGGCTGGGCAAAGACCTGGGCAAAATCGCCCATCTTCAGGGCAAGACGGAATAGCTCAACATCACTCTCAAAGGCCACGATTTCTCTTGTGCCCACCTTCTCACCGAGAAGTTTAAAGTATCTGTCAAGGTGGTATCCGAGGCCAAGACCCATAAATACCACAATGGGGGCGTATTTGATATTCAAACTTTCCAGATAATGTTCACAATATTTAATAGGGTCATCATTGTCATATAAAGTGAGAAAATCAGATCCATTCTTTATCAGTACATTAGGCTTACCATTCTTTGCCTGGATAAGCTTATATGAGGGATTATCTTTTGTTTCCGTGACCCTTTTGACAAGATCAGGGTATCTCTTTTCCAGAACTTCCATATTCTTCTCAAAGACTATGTTTCTTGTCATTTATTGCCTCCTATAAAGCTTTCACCGCAGAGACGCAGAGAGCGCAGAGGTTTTTTAATTTTTTGCTTTCCGCTGACCCCAGTTAAATAGATCTCGTATTTAACGGGGCAAGGACATCGGAAAGCAAAAACACTCATCCCTGCGGGGGAACATATTGAGATATACCATTGATTTCCCGAAGAGGAAGCTCTTTTTCAATGCTGGTATCTCGCGGCATTGAAAAAATACAAGTTCTCAACGTCCTCAGCCTGCCCCGCCCGCCCTGTTAAATTCCGCAGGACTATTTAACCGGGGTAGGTCCGGAAGATCGTACTGGGGCGTATCTGCGGTGAATCTATTCTTCAAGTTGATTAACTATTCGCACAATACCGTCTTTTAAAACTGGCACATTGAAATTAATAAGCAACCCTAATTTCAAACCAGAAAGTTTTAGGTATGTCAGCAATTGAGCCTTATGGATTGGCTCAATGTTCTCGCATGCCTTAAGCTCCAGAATGATCATATTTTCTGCAATCACATCGATTCGATAGCCACAATCAAGTTTAATCCCTTTGTACACAACAGGCAGCAGCTTTTGACGTTCAAAAGCCATTTTCCTTAACCAGAACTCATGACATAGACATTCTTCATAGGTTGATTCAAGAAGTCCTGGTCCAAGGCCTTTATGAACCTCGATAGCCGCACCAATAATCTTACCACTAAGCTCATTTATGTGCATATTAACTCAAATCCTCCATTGAAATTTAATCTTGCCCCAAGGGTTGGATGTTTTTCATTTATCCCGAAGGCCTTCGGGATAAATGAAAATATCTTCCTCTGCGCTCTCCGCGTCTCTGCGGTGAATCAAACTTAAGATTCCGCGGCCTCAATCACCGCTGACATCCTCTGCATATCCTCTTCTCCTGATATCTTGTTTTTTATCACATCTTCCACAATCTTCTGACAGAGGTTTGCCTCCTCAATCTTTCCTTCCTGCGCAAAATGGTGATTCAAGCTAATAAAGATCTGCGCTACATCCACAAAGTCATTAACTTCACTTTGGACCTCAATCTCCTCTTCCCCTGCAATTTCTGCTGCAACCTGAAGCGCCTCTTCCCACTTGTCAACCTTTGCAAAGGCATAGATGCCTGTAATTTTGTAAAGTATATTAGCTGGGTTCTTCTCATGGGCAAAAGCAAGGTACTCTATACCATCACCCAAATTCCCTGTTTCAAGCGATGCAATTCCATGGTAATACACGGCCCTAACTGCATCCTCTGATTCAAGATTTTTCTCAATAGTCTCGATTTGGTCTGCAAGGATATTTATGACTTCATTATAGTTTTCTTCTTTATAATACACTTCAGTCATAGAAAGAATCAGTTCCGAGGAGTCAGGGAATTGTTTCAGGGCGCCTGTAAGGATATCTTTGGCCATTTCGGGCTTATTCTGACCTGAATATAATTTCCCGATCTTTGCTGAAAGCCCGGGATTCATTTCTTGTACTTTTCTCAACCACGGAAATGCCCTATCAAGATCACCTAAACGCAGAAAAAGAATCCCAGCTTCCAGAATCTTTTGAGGATCGTGAATTGAGTCAAAGGATTTCATGATGGCTTGAATTTTCCTTTTATCTCTCTTTTCTCTCCCCTCCATGCTGTGAGTAATTTTGAATAGATCGTTCCTTGTTAACCGCACACCAGCATTTTTTAGCGTTTCATCAAGGTCTTCAAAAACTCTACCCTGGAAATGAATTTCCAAGTTTCTGGGGGAAAGTCTTATCTGAATATCACTTTCATCTTTCTTTAACAGCTTATCAAGGTAAGACATTGCCAGAATCTTAGCCTCCTTAACCGGCTCAACATTAATCCCAAAAGCTATGTTCTTCTCTGTTGGCAAAAGCTTTTTAAAAAGAGCCAGGGCAAATCTATATCTTGGATCTATATATTCATCAGCATCCATAAATAAAATGTAATCACCTTTTGCTTTTTCAAGAGCGAGGTTTTTTGCCTTTGAAAAATTATCTGCCCATTTGATTTCGAAAACTTTCCCTTCAAATTCCCTTATTATTTCTTTAGTCCTGTCTGAAGAGCCTGTATCCACAACAACGATTTCATCTACTATATCTTTTACAGATTCGAGTGTTTTTCCAATCTGCGCCTCCTCATTCCTAACAATCATGCACAGGCTCAGTTTCAATGGCCGCCAATCATCTCTATCAATAATTGGCAAAATCCTTTGCTTTAGAAACACATCTCCTTTTGTATCTTTCGATTGTCTAAAATATTCAATCGCCCTCTCTTTTTCCCCTTTTATCAGATAGAGCTTACCCAGATTTGCACAGGCTAAAGCGCTTTGATTTTTTTCAGTAATCCTCTTAAACCATTCAATAGCCCTGTCAAACTCCAAGAGGTTAGAATATATCATTCCTCCCATTAGTTGTGTATTGTAATCCTCTTTATCATCAGGTCGATGCTCGATCCATTGCTCGAAGAGATCCTTTGCCTCATTGAAATAACCTTCCTTGCAGAGGAAGTCTAACATTGGAATATACATCTTGAGATTGCCAAAACCTCGTCTCGCCCCTTCCATATATCCATCCAATTGTCCTTTATGCAGAATGCGGAATCCTGTATACATCTCACTGAGCTCAACCATGTCATCTGCAGGAGTTACATCATAGGTCAGCTCCCCTTTAAGACATCTAATATCATGATCACGCGAATTTTCCTCATTATCAGGTTCTTCATTCGGAAGAGACTCAATCGCGATGCCTTCTGCAATTCTTCCGCAAATCCAGGAGATTTCCTCACTATTATCAGTTAGTAAAGCTTGAAGGCAGACTTCTCCAAGAGCTTTTCGAGCCAATCGAGGTTCTATTGTTGAAACATAGACTGAATCGCCCAGCTTCTTAAATTGTTCTAATTTCCTGACCCATTGGTAATCTTCTACCAAATGCCTCGCTTTTGCGCTATTGGTATAAACCCCGTATCCTTGCGCCTGTTGATTCTTTAGCCCTTTTTGAAACGTTTTAGCTGATGATAGAACAGCTCTTTCATCCGGCTTGATGAAAAGAACCCATTCGGTTTGGACGGCGGAGGCAAAGGAATTCAAATCTACAACCTGCGCTCGCAGTTCTTTTGCTTGTGATTTGCTTTTATCATTTGAGCCTAAATCGATATAGCTTATCTTCCGGCTAATCTTTGAAGCATAGTCGATACATTCAGGCAGATATTTCATGTTGCCCTTACCTAAAATACAGATAGATAATTGATTATTTACCATTCTATTTCCTCTTCCTGTAAATTTATAGTATAGGAAATCCCATTTTTTAGACAGGATAGACGGGATGTTCAGGATATAAAGAAAATCTTGTTAATCATGTTAATCCTGTGAAAAAAGTTCCCTGACATGTCGGGGCTAAGTTCAATGTTTCCTGGTAGTATTGCCCCTAACTACCAATTTCGTATAGACCCGATATCTTTTTAAAAGCAAATTACATGCCAGCAAAAGACAGCACACACTATAGTGAGCGTCATTAGTCAGTAGTCATTTGTCATTGGTAGGAATAGCGCTAATCCTATATTTAAAAAATGGCTAATGCCCAGTGCCCAGTGACATTACTTATAATATCGTCATTTATTTGACATAAGCTGGACAACCGCCCACTTGGCCCACTTTGCGGGCCTCTTTAGAGACGCCAGGAATGTTGAGTTCTTGATTCTTTTCCCTTAATTTTTTGTATTATTTTGATGCTTGACAGATTTATCTTTTTTCATCTATTATATAGACATGAATACTCAACAAGAATCATTAAGAGAAGTTTTTCCCAAGACCAGAGATACCTTGATTTCGCTGATTGATCAACGAATAGAGCAAAAATTGGGAGATAAGTTCCCCACAAAAGAAGACTTTTCTGAACTCAAGGGAATCACCAAGGTTCTTGCTCAGGCACAGCAGAGAACAGAGCTCATGGTTGTAGAATTAGCCCAGGCACAGCAGAGGACGGAACTCAGGGTTGAAGAATTAGCCCATGCACAGCAGGGAACAGAAAGGGAACTCCGTTTGCTGGCCAGACAGGTAGGGGGTCTTAGTGAAAAACTGGGTGGGTCGCTGGAAGACTTATCCTATGATGTCCTTCCTGCATGTCTGGAAAAATATTATGATATAGAAGTAGCAGAACTCAGCCGGGATTTTATCAAGATAGGCCGCAAGCAGATTGAGCTGAATGTCCTGGGAGAAGGTATTTATAAGAAAACCGGAAAACCGGTTATCATTGTGGGAGAGGTAAAAAACAATATTACATTAAAAGAGACGAAGAAATTTATCAATACCTTAAAGGCCATTAGACCGACTTTAAAAGGTGAGGTCTTTACACTTCTATTTGGTTTCCGAATCCGCCTTGATGCCCGATCCCTGGCTAAGAAGGAAGGCATCCATCTCTTTGTATCATATGGAAAGGAACTATAGCCTGCCGGCATCGATATAATACTGCACCACTCCCGCAGAATAGACCTGTTCATTTACAGGCGCAATATCGTGCCGAAAACCCAGCAATCGCTCATACACCTGATTCCCCAGGCGAAAATTGGCTGCATTCACATCTGCAGGAACCAGCGGCCCAATAATCTGGGCATAGCCACTGGCGATGAATTGATAGGGGCTTTCGGTCGTCAAATAATGTAGCTCAGATAGCCAGTCGGGATCAATCGCTGCAACTGTTTCCAGAGTATAACCTGAGGCCTCAATGCCGAAAGGCAGATTGAACTCATGCGCCAGACGCAACAAGGGCCAATAGCAACAACGGACTTGCCCTGTTGAACCGGGTCCCTTCAGGGTGTTCAACCGGGGTGATTTCCGGCCGCTGTTCTTCTTAGATTAAAGAATAGGCCATATTTAGATGAAAAATACAGTAAAGATTAAGCATTGATGAAAAGGTGAATCAAGATCTTCCAGGAATGAAATAATTTCCTTTTAATTGTCTAGAATTGCCCATTTCAAGGCAACTTACATGTGCAGATTACTCGTATTTCAATTTTCTTGGCAATCCCTTTAGGTAGCCATATCTTCAAAATATTTTTGCGCATAATCTGTTATTGTATCGACACTCTCCAAAAGAGTGGGTGAGTAGGCCAGAACTTTCTCAAATATGGCGTAAGCGGTCTCAGACCTGTATTCATGAGCGATTTCATTACGCAATATGCGAATTTCCAGAAAACTATCAGCGCTCAGGATAACGCCCTTTTTTTCAGCCCGGTTAATCCTGTCACGAACTGTTCCAACATCTTCAAGGTCTATAAAATCCAACAGTCTGAAAATCTTCTGGATGATAATATCGCTCAGCCTTGCAAATCTACTTGTCAAGGCCTCAAAACCTTCCAGCTCCTCATAGGAAAGACCCTCGTGAAGCTTGATTTTCTGACATTTTTGAAAGGAGTATTGGAGAGCATCTTTTGCCATTGCCAAATTTTCTAATTCGAAGGAGAGATTTTCTTTTGCTGCCTTCATAGTAATTGAACTCCCTGCTCCAAAACCATCCGAACAAATGGCTCACCGCCATCCTTTGTTACAATAAGATCAATTTTCTGTTCATCAAGGACCGAAAAAATATTCTTCTTTACCGCCAGCTTATCCCCATAGCTTATCTTCCGGGAAAACACTAAAAGATCAATATCCCCTCCCTTGTCACTGTCATCCACACGAGATCCAAAAAGGTAAATCTTGGCATTGGGATCGATGGAATGAATCGCCTGAAGAATAACCTGTTTTTCTTTGTCTTTGAGACGCACTAAAATGTCCTCTTTAAACATTATTATCAATTAACACTGCTTTCTGTCAACTTATTCCTCGCCATGTTGTCCGCACGAAATCTGGGGAAAATAGCGCCATTCAGGACTTCACTCCGAGTGACATCGATAGGGATTGTCCCATTCCATGGTTATAGCCCGATAGTCAGCGTTGATATAATGTTGAACCGGACCAGCAGAATAGGCCTGCTCGTTAACCAGCGCAATATCGGGTCGAAAAACAAGTAAGCGCTCGTAGACTTGATGTCCCTGGCGGAAGTTGGCGGCGTTCACTTCAGCTGGCACCAATGGTCCGACAACCTGGGCATAACCACTTCCAATGAATTCACAGATCCCTTTGCCTGTCAGATGGCGCAATTCGACCAGCCAAGCCGGGTCTAAGGCGGCAATGGTGTCCAGCGTATAGCCTGAAGCCTCGATACCAAACGGCACATCATACTTACGGGCCAGACGCAACAACGGCCAATAACAACAACGGACTTGCCCTGTTGAACCGGGTCCCTTCAGGGTGTTCAACCGGGGTGACCTCCGGGCGTTGCTCTTTCTCGATGGATGAATATGCAATATTAAGATGAAAAATAGAATAAAGTTGAAGCATTGGCATAAGAACAGTTTACGGTTTTTTTTAGAGAAGCATACAAGGATTGGAGCATTTTGGATATTGATTTCAATTGTATCCTATTTACCAGGAGATTTGAATAGGGTACCTTCATTCCATAATCACAGCAATTTCTCAATAATTTATAGAGACGTACGGATAATCTGCAAGACTTTTTCCAAACATCTAAATCTTCAAAAGAAGATCCCACCTACCTTCTTTTATTAACCGTGAACTGGTAACCGTAAACCGAATGACCCTCATCCTCCTACAAATTTATAGCCTACAAATCTGTCGGCATGAACTTTCTTTTCAGCCATACTTCAAATACCGGATCTGTAAATTGATAAATGCCCTTTTTCTCCCTTTGCAGAACACCTTTTGAGATGAGATATTCCATATACCTGCTTACGACATTAGAGGGTTCGCCGCTTGATTTTTGAATTTGTGCAGGTGTTTTGAGACCATAGCAGGCCATCCTCGAAAGAATCATCTTTTCTTTATCGCTGAATGTTTTTATCGGAACAAAGAAAGCTGAAACATACCGTCTTCAAAAGAAAATTCGGGTGATGGCTTATCGGATTTGATCGTTTCCGAGATGATTTTAAGGGTTCCGCCGCCCCAATTTTCAAACAACCCCATAAGATAAAAAATCTTTGCAATCAGCTTATTGCCCGGCCTGGATGGATGAAGTCTCTTCAGACGTTCTATAGTGATGGTCGGCCCGAACAGTTGCGCAGGGTTATAAAAAGAAATCTCGGACGGCCTGATCTCCACAGTGTTTTTGATATTTTGTCGATAATCCCGATGCACAATCATGTTGACCATGGCTTCTCTGATGACGCTCACAGGGAACTCCCATCTTTCTATCCGATGAATGTCGGTCTTCAGGCTGCTTTTACCAATCGATTCCAATATGAAATTAAGGGCAGCATTAAAGTTTTGAATCAGATTTTGCCTGAACTCTTTTTCATTTGCGATTTCATCATACCCTGCATCACTTGCAAATTTGCCGCACTTGATCTCAAAATGATCCGCAAAGAATTTCCCTGGATTGTTCCCAAACAGGAGAATTGCCGCCTTTGTGAGCCCTTTTTCGGTCATCAAACCAAGCTTTTGAAGGACGATATCCGTGGGCAACAACAAATTCTCATTCAGATTCCTGATCGAATTTGCCGTTTCCAAAGCCTCATAGAGAGAATCAGTATCAATGTCACTCAGACTTGCTTCAGGTTGTACGAGATGATCAAAGCCGTACCCATTAAATCTTTGCTGAAGCAGATACTCATATCTCTCCCGATCAAGTTTCTGATTAGTAGCTCCAACCCGTAAATACGCCCTGCCATAAGCAAGATGAGGTTTCAAGGGACTTTCCTCAATAGTAACCAGAATACAGCTTTTGCCTTCAAGTGCGACTTTCTCAATACTGGGATAGAGCTTTGGATCTGTGTTCAATTTTACAGCATTGGCAATATTTTTTATCGTATCATCTGTAACCTGCTGACCTGGAATAGCGCCATCATCATCAATACCAAACACAAGGTAGCCGCCCCGATGGTTCGCAAATGCGCAGACAGTTTCTATGCCTTCCCGCATCAAGCCGGTTGACCTTTTGAATTCAAGAGTCTCCGACTCACCCTTTGAAATTAGATCCAACATCTCATCTGCCAAAAGAATCATCCTCTCTTTATCGCTGAAAGTATCTCAGTTAAAATCTCTTCCCTGTCAATAAAATCATCCTTCACCGCCGGTTGGAGCAAAAAAGCCATCTTATTAATCTCCTTATTCCTTTCGGGACTCCGTCATTTTTGTTGACAATAGATTGAAATGCTGTTGACCAAGCCTGTCATTTCGAGTGAAACGACGAGAAATCTAAGATTTCTCACATTGGTTAGCCCCTCGTTCCCATGCTCCAGCGTGGGAACGTATATACCTTCCGGCAGACCAGTATGCATTCCCACGCAGGAGCATGGGAACGAGTCAAAATATATTCATTCACACCTCAATTGTTTCTCACACCTTTCTCACATTCTCACAGTTTCTCACAAGGCTGTGTATGAGTGTGAGCAACCATACGCTTGTTTTTCTGGCTGGTTAAATGGCTACATGGGGCGCTAAAATAACCAATGACGGCGCACCTCACCAATGACTATTAACCAGGATACGCTTTATCCCTGAACCATATCTTTCAATAATTCCTGCATCTTTTAAGACAGAGGCGATCTGTTTGTTTCGGATTGTTGACGTATAGTCTCAGGACAAAAGCCGATCAACGGTCAACCCCTCTGCAAGTTTGCCTGAATTGAGAGTGCGGACATTGTCTTGCCTTTTTAAGTTACCACCGAGCTAACCCAGCGCCCAAGTTATTTTTAGTGAAAACTTTTTCTGCTGCAAAGATCAATAAATTCTTTAGGGGACACTATTTCAATAGCTATGTATTTTTTGATCTCCTTAAGGTGTTTGTCCCCTGAAATGATAATTTTGCTGTCGAGAGCTACAGCACATTCCAGGAATTTATTGTCGTCAGGATCATCATCCACGACCCTTATAGTTGGCGTTTTTGTCGTGAAAATTGAATTGTACCCCTCAGCAAATAATCCGGTTAAATTAGCAATTTCCTTTTTGTCTTTTAACCCAAGTCTATTGAGCACTTCAAGATGCTCTTCAATTATTTTTTGCGATAGGCATAAGACGATTTCGCCTTTTTTCCAAAGATTAATTATTTCTCTGGGAACACCGCCAAAAAAAGAAGAAACGAATACATTTGTGTCAATAACGACTTTAAGCATTTTTTGATCGTACCTGTTTTATTGCTTCTTCTATATCAGCCTCCGATATGTTGTTTTTGGAAAAATTTTGTCCTATCCTGTCCCAAAGGCTGTCGATATAGACACTCATGTCCCTTTCTTTTGTGTATTTCTCAAGAAGTTCTCTTACAAACTCACTCAGGTTTTTCCCCTCGGCTTTTGCTAACTGACTGACTTTATTTTTTAAGCCTGGTTCTACTCTAATGATCATTTGGGTTACCATGATTAAACCTCACTTGATATGAGTTGTTTTCTTTTGTTATATCCGTGTTAACATCCTGTTTTGTTTTGCAGAAATATTAAAGTTGGCTTCTGTAATAAGCAGGATTTGCATATATAAGGCAAGATTTGGGGACGCCCTTTAGTTTTCCAGATTCTCCTTAAGATTCAATAAGTTTGTAGTCGTTCTCTTGTGCTATTCTCTCTCCTCGCTTTACGGCCAAACTCACCCCCGACAAGGACAGCTTTAATCGTCTTGATAATTCAGTCATACTGATACCGATATCCCTTGCCACCCAATAGCACAACAGACTTCTTGCCTTAACTCGTCCAGGCTCCTTACCGGCTGCCCATACCTCAGAAGGCTCAAGGTGCAGTATATCACAAACCCTGGAGCAATCTTATCAAGATTATAACCCTCTGAAGCCAACCTGTGCCTGTATTCAATCTGCTCCTGAGCTGCTGAAAACACCTGTTCAAGAAAATCACTATCACCAAGGATACGCTCATCTGATTTTTCGAATATGTTGGCTCTGCGATTTTCCTGCACCGCTGCCCAACCACCGCTGCTTCTAATTAAACCACCACCGGTAAGGTCACTACGCCTTCCTTTCGGGATGCCCTCTTCAACAAATGCTCGATACCTTTAAAGACGCAGGCCATTGCCTATGATCGAAAAGCCTTAATACCCATTCAATAGCCTGCCAGTCCCCGTTTATTTTACCCATAAGCGCACTATGACCAGTATATGGATATCTATCCAATGCCTTCATATCTTTTAGGATCCCGGCACGAATCGGATTCAAGTGAATGTATCGTACAAGCTCCAAAAGATAAGTGTCTTCCTGACACAAAATTGATTTATATCGATTTTGGAAAAGATGCCCGCTCCGGCGGTGACGCCTGCTATGGAAAACAGCATATCCGGTCAACAGCCGACGCATTACCGTAGCAATCGGCACATCACCTGTCCTTAACAGCAGATGATTCGGAATAAGTGACCAAGCAAAACAAAGCGTACTGCTCTCCTTAAGAATACCACTCAGCTGTTCCAAAAAGTTGTTTCGATCAGTGTCGTCCCTGAGAATCTTAGAACGTTCGATTCCCCGGGCGATAATGTGATGCAGAGCCCCAGGTGCATCTATCCTCGACTTCCTTGCCATGATAAACACTTATCACAACAACATTTCTTTGTAAACTGGAAAACTAAAGGGCGTCCCCCAAACCCCAAACAAGACAACCGTGAACCCTGAACCCCGCCTGCCGTCCGCCGGGCAGGCGTGAACCAGACAACCCGTATAGTTGCCTTTTTCCCTTATTTTGATGCTTGACAGATATATCTTTTCTCATCTATTATAAAGTTTAGACATCGTCAAATATTTGAGTAGTTGAGTAGCTAATTACTTGTTATTACTAAGATATTGAGCATAAGTGTGAAAATTGGATATTTGACTTTTGATCTCAGATAACATGTTGATATTATTGTCATTTATTTACCACTCAACCACTTAACTATTTTCTACTTAACCAAGCGTGAAGTTATGAATACTCAACAAGAATCATTAAGGGAAGTTTTTCCCAAGACCAGAGATACCTTGATTTCACTAATTGATCAACGAATAGAGCAAAAATTGGGAGATAAGTTCCCCACAAAAGAAGACTTTTCTGAACTCAAGGGAATCACCAAGGTTCTTGCTCAGGCACAGCAGGGAACAGAAAGGGAACTCCGTTTGCTGGCCAGACAGGTAGGGGGTCTTAGTGAAAAACTGGGTGGGTCGCTGGAAGACTTATCCTATGATGTCCTCCCAGCATGTCTGGAAAAATATTATGATATAGAAGTAGCAGAACTCAGCCGGGATTTTATCAAGATAGGCAGCAAGCAGATTGAGCTGAATGTCCTTGGCGAAGGTATTTATAAGAAAACGGGAAAACCAGTTATCATTGTGGGAGAGGTAAAAGGCAATATTACATTAAAAGAGACCAAGAAATTTATCAATACCTTAAAGGCCATTAGACCGACTTTAAAAGGGGAGGTTGTTACACTTCTATTTGGCTTCCGAATCTACCTTGATGCCCGATCCCTGGCTAAGAAGGAAGGCATCCATCTCTTTGTATCATATGGAAAGGAACTATAGCATCGGTCAACCCTTTTAGATCCAGATTCAGAATCATAAGGCGTGGCAGAGCAAATTGCAGGAAAAACTAATTTACTGTTTTTCCTGCAATGCATCTTTCCTTTTCAGATAAGGGGACAAAACTTTTACCCGGCTTTTGCAGGCAGGTTTATTCTTTGCACCAGACTTCCGGCGGGCTTGGTGCCACTGGCGCAGACCTGGCATGCAATGCTTAGGCTGTATTGCCAGGACTTATAAATAATATAGAAATTGCAATATTTACCAAGGAAGTCGCGCTCTCCGAGGCGTAGGCTACGAGCCGGAGGCCAGGGCGGGCAGGGCTGGCTTGATGGCTACTGAACAGTTACGTTTTTTACTTATATAAGAGGGTCCTGTCTCCCCTTTTCTGTACTTGATTGATATTTCAAAATAGATTATATTTTAAATTAACAACATCAACCTACTTTTAAAGGCAAGACAATGAAGAACAAAAATCAGCTTCTTAAGCGTATAAGGATAAACCCGAATATCTGCGGCGGAAAGCCTTGTATTAAAGGAACCCGAATATGGGTTTCTCTAATAGTTGATAATATTGCCTCAGGAATTCGAGATGAGGAAATCCTTGCAGCTTATCCTTCACTTAAAAAAGAAGACATCCACGCAGCCCTGGCTTACGCAGCGGAATTAACTCATGAGCGATATATCCCCCTAAAATTCGATCTCCGAGATGAAATTCAAGCTTGACGAATGCATGGATATCCGCCTGACTACCCTCTTTTCTGGTGCGTGCCACGACGCTCAAACAGTTTTCAAAGAAGGCCTTTTGGGGAAGGCGGATAACAAAATATACTCTGCATGCATTAATGAAAAAAGGATACTTATCACTCAAGATATGCATTTTTCAAATCCTTTTCGCTTCTCACCGATTCCCTCTCAAGGCATCATTATCATTAAGAATCCCACACAACTCCTACAGGATGCCGAGCATCTCGTAAGTGACCTCATTTCAAGACTTCAAAAGGAGGATCCACATGGGCATCTTTGGATAGTAGATCATCATGGAATCCGCATTTGGCCCGGTGAGTAGCTAAACATAGGCGCCTTTGGTCTCCTCAATTTTTACCGCGCGGAAATCCTCCACAGGGCATAAAGAGAATGGCCTTTTACCTCTTTTTGTCTTCAACCCAAAACTTTTGAAATTAAACTCCAATCCAGCGGAGTCCCGTTTTTCACATTCCGAGATGCTTTTCTTCCAAGAATGACCTCTAAGTATCTGGTATGAAGCCCATATCCAGGCCTTATTGACCGCACATTTTCTTCAGAAAATCTTTCACCCTCTTTTATATCTTTTACAACGAAAATCGATCTTCGGAACACTCGGCTGGCTTTTTGTTTTTCCGTAATTTCATAACTGACTTCACCCAACGCTTTTTCCACTGTCCGGATGGCGTCTACCATTTCTTTGAATTCATGCGGCTCCAGGGAAAATGCGCTGTCCGGGCCGGAATTCTGTCTTGATAGGGTGAAATGTTTTTCAATGATGCATACACCGAGCGATACCGCTGCCACAGACACCGCACTTCCCAACGTGTGGTCCGAAAGCCCGACAGGAACACCAAAAGCCTCTGCCAGGTGGGGAATCGTGCGTAAATTCATCTCTTCGGGTGGGGCCGGATAAGCGCTTGTGCACTTTAGCAAAGCTAACTGGCTATCGCCTGCTTCACGAATAGTTCTCACCGCCTCGTCAACCTCAGCCAGCGTTGCCATGCCGGTGGACATGATTATGGGCTTGCCGGTCTGTGCAATCTTACGCAACAAGGGAATATCCACAAGCTCAAAAGAGGCCACCTTATAAGCCGGAACATCCATCTTCTCCAAAAAATCTACCGCAGTATGATCAAAGGGTGTAGAAAAGAGATCCATTCCCAGATCATTAGCAATTTTCTTTAATTTTGGCTGCCACTCCCAGGGGGTATAAGCCTCGCCGTAAAGTTCATAAAGGTTTTTCCCTTCCCAGATAGTCCCCTTGATACGGAAATAATCATTGTCGCAGTCAAGTGTTATTGTGTCAGGTGTATAAGTCTGAAGCTTTGCGGCATCAGCCCCGGCTTTTTTAGCGGCATGTATGATCTTGACAGCTTGCTCAAAATCTTGGTTATGATTGGCTGACATCTCCGCAACGATATAAACGGGTTGATTATCGCCGATCTTACGGTCTCTAATTATGATTTTATTTTTCATAAAAGTCCTCTTCCGTCCTCAGCTCTTGCAGGAGCTTTTTCTTCCCGGCCGTCATCTCCTCCCAAGTCAACCATTTCGTGGTTCCCTGAACAATGAGGTCAAGCGTCTGCTCGGGACCGACATTCATCAAAGCATCCAGCACGGAAAGATAAGGAGTGAAATCATTCGCTGATCCTATCTGTGGATAAGTTTTGGGCTGAAAATCTTGAAAAAGTACAGTCACATCACTTAATGGGAACAGACCATCGGCAAGCATATAGTCGAATGAGCCCTTTGCACAATAGTAGCTGTCGGCAGTGTTCATCCGCAATAGTTCGGCCACACGTTCTGATCTTTGGGTGGCCGATGGAAACTGCGAAGATAGAAGAATTTCTCTTCTCAAGTCAAGAATATCACACGCCAACTCGATAAAAGCGATGTTCTGTGTGGCCAAAGATTCAGCTTTTTTGAACAACCACTCTTGCACAACTGGTGCAACCAGCGAATAGAAACTTGCCTTTGAATAATTTTGCTGTATTCTCTTCCACGTCTTAACCCGCCATGGTGCATTATCGTTTATTCTAACTTTATTTAATGCCTCACCAAACGATCCAGATTTCTGAACAGGCACTGTGTACCAGGCCACTTGTCCTTTATTAACAAAAAGTCTGTTCCTTTGATGGTAGCTCTGCACTGAAAATTGAAAATCATCAAGAACGAGAAACCGCTCGGATTTGTAAATCAGTTCGAAAAAACCCTGCCAAGGCAAGAAGGCAGGCTGCATCATAGCAACTTTCATTTTTCCACCTCATCACATTTTTGGATCTATCCGAATTTCCCAAAAGAATTTAACCAATAATTACTATTAGTTGAAGCGTCCCAGCAGAAAATCAACCTGTACGAGAATGGGACCTTATTGAGCTCGTCGGAGTACAAGCAGATTTTTCTGCGGGTCGCATGCACGTTTTATGACATTTAAATATTCTGCACAAATTCCTGTTAAATTTCGTGCAATGTAAGTATATGGTATACACAGTATCAGTCATATTCTATGTGATTTTTGTTAATTGGGAAATTCGGATATAGCCACATTTTTTATATTTTTTTATGATCATCTCTCTCTTTCGCTAATTTTTTTGGCCGGGCTTCCCACATATATACCATAAGGTTCGACATCCTTATTAACAAAGCTGGCAGCCCCGATTACCGAACCTTCTCCGATGGTAATGTCAGGCATAATCGTAGCGTTCGCACCGATATATACATCATCTTGAATAATCAGTTTTCCATACAGGGCATTTGTTGAACCCTCCGGCAGACCATCAACCATCTTTAAGCCTTTTGCGTGAGAATATACGGCAGATAAGAGAACGGTTCCGGGACCTACTGAAACCCTATTCCCAATAATTGTTTCTCCCCCACCCCAGATAACCGTATGTGGTTGCAGATCTGTATATTGACCAATTTCTACACCCATCCCAGCAAATATAAATACAAAATCACGTATTCGACAATGATCGCCTAAATCAACAACATGCGGGAAAGCTATCTTTGCCATAGGGTAGATCCTCACACCCTCACCACAAGATCTCAATTTATCTCGAACATTATCACCCATTAATTCAATGTCCTGAATATCACTCATAATGCATCCTACTAATTATATATTCTTCATTACCCTTCATTAAGCATTAATCTTCGTTTTTCGACAAGATAACCAAATTTCTTACTTTCCATTTCTTTTTTATAGTCAATTAACATTTCTTCAAAGTTATATTGAGGACTCCAACCCAAATCACGCTTAGCTTTACTGATATCATAAAGAAAAGTATCAATCGAATTAGCCAGTTCCAGTCTCTCTATAATTTCCGGATCGGAATCATTACCCCAGAATACTTTGGCTATTGTTTCTGCTTCTTCTCTTAATGTCAGAGGCCTACCTGATGCAATGTTGTATAATCCGACTGCCTTATCTCTGTTGAGTGCTTTTATAAATGCAGATACAACATCTTTTACATAAATAATATCCCTTCCCTTACTGCTATCGCCCCAAATCTCAATCGGCCTGCAAGCCATAGCACTTTCAATAAATATTTGAAAACCTGTCTTTATCGGTTTTCCATCCTTAAATATTTCTGTGTGTGGTCCATAACCATATACTGGAGGTAATCGAAATATTATACCCCTCAAACCGCATTGCTTTTGATAATATTCCACGCAATCCTGCGCGGCACTTTCTGAAATACTAAACATGGTGTATTCGCCGGTATATTTAAGAGATCTTCCATCATCCTCACGAATAGCCCCGCCCTTTGGCCATAAACCTTGAGTGTTTCTGTGTGAACTTGCATATATGAGCTTTTCTGCCCTAATTTTTTTACAGAATTCCAGAATATTCAGGGTTCCTATTGTATTGACATGTATATAATCTACCGGATCATATTTTTTTTCACTCACATTGGCAGGTTGGACAGCCGCTAAATGAATTACTGCTTTAATTTGTCCGTGCTGAATTTGTTCAAAACTATTCTTTTCAGTGATGTCGACAGGAACATATGGGACGTTAAGTTTTTTATAGTAACTTTTACCAATATCGCTGATATCAGAAGCTATAACCTGATAATTACTTTTTAACAATTCATCGATTAAATAGGTTCCGATAAAACCTGCGGCGCCGAAAACAATGATCATTGTTTTCTCCTTCTTTGATGGTTTTTTTGCTTCAAGTCTTATTATTCTTTAGCTAACATCGCATAGCCAAACCCTGTCTTGCCATAACCGTTGCCACAATACAGCATATATGTTTGTCCTTTATGCTGAAAAACGTAAGGGTAACAAATCATTTCAGAATCCCACCCTGTTGGTGAGACGTCAATACCACCGTCATGGTCCCTTCTGTAAAATCGAAAACCGTCATCAGATTCAGCATACCCCATTTTGTAGCCACCACTTTCAATTGCATAACAGTACCGCATTTTATATAAACCGTTTTCTTTTATCACACTGGCTCTCGATACGCGACTTTCTCCCGGATACATGTAGTCCACAGATACTGTTCCCTCTCTTTTCCAATGAATGCCATCTGTGGATTCTGCATACTTGATATTATATTTTGGCAACTCGTTATTTGTCCATTCATCCGCTGAGTCGTACCACATTCTCCATGCCCCATCTTCAATCATAATACACGAAATCACCAGGATGGTATATGGTTCCATATTGGTTCTATCGATAATCGGCGCCTCTGAATATCTTTCAAACGTTTTTCCTCCATCCGTACTTATTGCTAATCCTGAGACTTCTGCTGCTCTTACCGTTGACCCTTTGTTCCATCCAAAGTAATATAAAAATTTCTTATCATCATGTGTTACCATCCATGTTGGAGTGACACCGTTATCATCGAAGCAGCCGAGTTTACCCAAGTCCAACACGGGAAATTCTGACAAATATAAAATTTTGCCAGGATTGTTAATATCAATTTCGATATATCCAATCCTTGATATCTTCGATATGTCACGTCCGGAAAAGTAACTTCTGAATAAACCATTCCCGATATTATCGGCGACGGGAAGCATACCATGTGCCTTTACCCAGTTATATTGTCCCGTTGGACCGAATATGTGGCTCTCTTTTTTCTCATTTCATAATTTGTTGTCTCTTTCCACTTTTTGTATGCTTTTGTGCCTCTTAATTTAGAATCTCCCGGATAATCTCGTCCTTGCCTTTTCCAATTTCCATAGATGTAACAAAGGGATCATTAGGAAAAATAAATGTTTTATTTTCAATTAATTGCGGTATTTTAAAGACCTCACTTTTATCTATTGTTGCTATATCCTCCATCCAAGCATTGTGCTGAAATTCATTTTGGTGGAAGCAAAGCACTGGCGTTCCTACCGATAATGCCTCGAAAAAGGAAAGACCGGGTGATGCAAAAACAACATCGCTTTTGTGCATCTTCTCGGCAACATTCGCTAAATTTTTCACAATCTGAATGGTGCTTCGTGTGCAAGGGTTTCCTGTCAGAATAGCATTCAGTTCTTCGTGGTGCGTAAAGGCCGCTCCCAATGCAACTATAATCTTAAAGGTAGAATTCATATGTAAAAGTTCGTTGAGGACAATCGATGTTATATTAGATGAATCTGCACCTCCAAAAATCAACATAATTTTTTCTACCCATATTAACGGATCTTTCTTTTTTTTGTCATATTCATAAAATTCAGGACGCAACAGCCAATACTTGGGACCCCAAAAATGGACTTTCCCGGTCATTTCATCTTTGTCGTATATATTTCTAAAATGACTATCCATACCTGCCATGACGGTGACATCAGCATACTGATTGGCTGTGGTTAAATTTGTGAATATGATGAGCTTTGCATCAATTGTCTCCTTAATGCTTCTTGCTAAAACCGGGCCAACGTTTATCTTATCGAAAATTATCAGGTCAGGTTTTTCATTTTTCAGGGCATTCAAAATTGAATTGTCATCGGGATAGCGATAGACATTGTAGCCTGAGTCTGATATCCGGACAATCACATTCTGATTGCTCTTGGTCATAAAGAATATATTCGTTCTATTATGTAGTCGTTTCGATAGCTCATCAGCCAACGTAATAGATTGATAGATATGGCCCACACCAATCGTATTGTCTCCATCGGTTATGATAGCAATCTTCATCATTTTCCCAATTTTTTTTGAGATACATGTGCATTGATAGACAATAATTCAGGATGGCTATCAAGAAAATCAATTATATCTTCAGTGTGGAATAAATTTTCTTCACAATAAAGATTTTTAAATATTTCCCTCACCAAGTTGAAATCTTCCTGCGTGTCCACTGTTAATCGTAGTTCAGGTCTTCTTAATTTCTTATCTGCTTCGATAAACCGTATTTTAAATAACTCTGGATGCTCATAAATATAGGGAGTGACATGTTCACGTTCGTAGTCGCGCTGTGTTTCAATGTTTACTTTTTCCAGCGTCTCGAAGCTAAATATTTCGGCATCCAGACCGCGAGGAAAATTTCCCTCTATACCAATTGCCGTATAATCAACTTTTTCTTTTAAATAATTTTCAATCATTAAATCGACAAGTCTCGGATCTATTAAGGGACAATCTCCCGTAACCCGCACTATTTCACTAATGTCGAATTGCCTTGCCGTTTGGTAGTATCTTGATAATACGTCATTTTCACTGCCTCTATAATAATGCCATCCAAGTTTCTTTGCATATTCTTCTAAGACATCGTTTTGATCCGTATCTGGTATTGCCAAAATGATATCATCAACTTGTTTGCACTGCCTTAATCTCTCGATGATGAGATTTATTATTGTTTTATTACATATCTTCATTAAAACTTTGGCAGTAAGTCTCGTTGAAGTTGTTCTGGCCTGCAGGATGACGCAAATACGCCTTTTCATTGTTTAATCTTTCTCAAGCAAATACAGCACGTCAACATTGTCATTATTTAAATATTTCATGAACTCCTCCTTAACCACATGTACATCTTTAAAACGTTCAAGAAACATTTTAGTGAAATTGCCTTTCCACATTAATGCGTTTTTCTCTCTATAGACTACATTAATATATTGATCATAATAATATTCTGCTCCCCAGATAAAACGTTTAGAGCATCGGTAAATTTCATCTAAAACATTATTTATATCATTGGGTGCTATATGAATAAGGAGCCCAGAGGTAAAAACAATATCAAAATATTGGTTTTTAAAAGGAATATCAAATGCCGAACCCTGTATTATATTAATATGTTTTGTTCTACTTTTTGAGATTTCCACAGCGTACGATTGCAGCTCAATGCCGTATAAATTCTTAAACCCTGCTTTTTGAAGACAAAGCAACTGATTGCCAACATTCGAACCTACTTCAAGAATTCTCACATCTAAGGGAATGTCTTTAAGAAAGGTTTCATTCATATGGCTTCTTGTAAAACCATAATTCCCTTTCCAAAGGTTCTCCATTTCATCTAAGGTCATGAAATTTCTATCTGTATATTGTTTACCAAATTCACCTGCCCACTGTTGAATTTGTTCCGTTTCCTTCATCTTAATCTCCTCTCTGTTTTTAATCACTTTACACACAGTTACAGAATATTCATAAAATCAGCCATAAATGATTTCCTTTATAGATTTTAAAACATACTCTACATTTTTATCTGTCATTCCCGGAAACATCGGAAGCGAAATAATCTGTTCATAGGCAGCTTCGGCTGCTGGGCATAAGCCAGGGCCAGTATGATACTTTTTCTTATAGAACGGTTGAAGATGCACGGGAATATAGTGGACATTCACGCCAATGCCCTTTTCATAAAATGACTGAAAAAGCGTGGTTCGGTCAATTTCAAGGGCCTTAAAATCTACTTTAACAACGTAGAGATGATAACTGTGCAGAGAGCAGAGAGCAGAGAGCAGAGGGTCAGAAGAAGAGGGCGAAGGGCGATCTTCGCTTTGCGCCATGCGCTTTGCACTTTGCGCGGCCGGTAAGACATCGGAGCGGAGGCCAAGGGGCTCGATTCCAGGGATATTGGCCAGGGCTTCGTCGTATTTGGCAGCGATCTCGCGCCTGCGCTCCAGAAAACTCGGCAGCTTCTGCAACTGGGAAATACCAAGGGCACACTGAAAATCGGTCATGCGGTAATTATAGCCCAAGTCCTGCATCTCGTAATAAAAGGGCAGAGCGCATGGAGCATGGAGCATGGAGTTCTGAGGTTTTCCATTTGCCCGGGCAAATTTCGATGGATCGCGGGTTATGCCATGAGTGCGGAAAAGACGCATTTTTTCAGCGTATTCTTCATTTGCAGTGGTGATCATACCTCCTTCGCCTGTAGTGATGTGTTTTACCGGATGAAAGCTGAACACAGTAAGATCAGCCAAGGTGCCTACATTTCTATCCTTGTATTCTGCCCCAAGGGAATGGCAGGCATCAGCGATAAGGGTAAGACCATGGTGTTTTGAGATAGCTTTCAGGGAATCATAATCGCAGGGTTGCCCAGCGTAGTCGACCGCAATGATAGCCTTTGTGCGGGGGGTGATCTTCGCCTCTACCTCATTTGGGTCAAGAAGCAAAGTATCCGAATCGACGTCTGCAAAAATCGGTGTTCCTCCCTGGAATACCACAGCATTTGCCGTGGCAACGAATGTGATTGGCGGTAGGATAACCTCATCTCCGGGGCCAATGCCAATAGCATACATTGCTGCATGTAGGGCTGCTGTTCCGCTTGAGACAGCCACAGCGTGTTTGGCGCCCACGTAGTCGGCCACAGCCTGCTCGAATTCCTCAACCTTTGGCCCTGTGGTCAGCCAATCCGAACGTAAAACCTCTACCACTGCCTGAATGTCATCTTCATCTATCCATTGACGGGCGTAGGGGATCGTGCGCGTAGCGCATGGTGCATGGCGCATGGCGTCTATTTTAAGGACTTTTGAAAATTGGTTATCTTTCTGCATAAATGATCCAGTGTAAGCGCATAGAGCATGGCGCAAAGCGAAAAACGCATGGGGCATGGCGCAAAGTAGATAACGCATAGCCTCATTTCAAGGTTCTTTGGAAATTGGTAATTTTTCTACATAAGTGATCCAGTGTATTCGCATGGTGCATGGCGCATGGAGTATTAATTCTTTAGGGACTTTTGGAAGTTGCTGATTTTTCGGCACAGATGATCTAATTGGTCAAGTAATGGCTCAAGTTTTTCATCTGTTATTAAGCTCCGTCTGTTCAAAAGAATCAATATATTTGCGTTCTCAAAGGTAGATCTACGGGCAATATTGAGGAACTGAGAGAATTCTTTGCTTGAGTTCGAGCCGCTGCCTTCGGTTTACCCGGTTAAATAAGATTTGAGCGCGCTCCTCTGTTTGCCCCACCTCATCAGTCTCCCGGGGTCTGACCAAAGATCAGTCACAATACCTCACCTATTCAAATCTTAGCTTGAGAACATAATAGTTCCTGCTAGAAAGTCAATATTGCCGTCATTCTCATCTGGCAGCTATTCTTCTGGTGCCTTCTCTCTCAAGCTATTTAACTGGGCAGGTGTTGTTTGACATGCTCATGCCAGCGCCACGAAGTTGATCAGCAAACCTGTAAAGCCTGCGCTTTTCAAGATCATCTGCAATATCGAAAAGTTCATCAGCAATTTCAATCGCCATCTGCCATATCTCAAAATCCTGAAACCTGAACTTAGCCATATTTCCTCTCCGCGCTATGCCCTCCGCGCTATGCCCTCTGCGCTATGCCCTCCGCGCTCCGCTTCCGGCATACGTTCCTCAGAATTGAGCACGTTCAAAATGACTCTTTCATTTAATTGGTGAATGGTAGATACAAATTTTGCGATACTATCTTCTTCAATCGTGGATGATCCATAGATGATTCCTCTCAGGTCCTGTACAGTCAACCATTTATCGTTTTTATTGCTTGTATAGACAAAGCCTTCGGGTACCCTGTTGCCCTTTTTATAATTCTGCTTCTCCCACCATGGGTAGTTAGGCATAATGACATACATGCCATTGTAGGCAACCGTGTTTCTCCCATCCTCTTCAGTAATGAGCGCCTCGTGAATCTTTTCTCCTGGTCTTATGCCTATGACGTCAATATCACAATCCCTTGCTATTGCTTTAGCCAGGTCTATAACCTTCATGCTTGGGATTCGAGGGACAAAGATTTCCCCTCCCTGCATATGGGACAGGGCATTAATTACAAGCTCAACCGCTTGATCGAGGGTAAGCCAGAACCTCGTCATCCGCTCATCGGTTATGGTTATCTTTCCTGATTTCCTCTGCTCCTTGAAAAGAGGTATCACGCTTCCCCGGCTTCCAATGACATTCCCGTATCGGACGCAACCGAAGCGTGTGCCACGTGGTCCAGAGTAAGAATTTCCCTGGACGAAGATCTTTTCAGCGCATAGTTTAGTGGCGCCATAAAGATTGACCGGGTTGACCGCCTTATCAGTGCTGAGAGCGATCACCTTCTTAACCCCTGTATCAATGGCGGCATCAATGACATTCTGAGCGCCGTGAATGTTTGTCTTGACAGCCTCAAAAGGATTATATTCACAGGATGGCACCTGTTTTAGCGCTGCGGCATGAACAACAATATCCACGCCTTCCATGGCCCTTTTTAGACGATCGGGGTCTCGCACATCTCCTATGAAATATCTTATGTATTCTTCGCCAAATTTTTGACGCATCTCATGCTGCTTCAATTCATCACGGCTATAGACTCGTATGACCTTTGGATGATATTTCTCGAGCATTATCTTGCAAAAGTGTTTGCCAAAGGAGCCTGTCCCTCCAGTCAAGAGAATGGATTGCTTTTTCCAGTCTATCTTTCCGATATCGGCATTCCCGATTTTTAGGAGTCTCTTTGCCTGATCAATGGTCCTATTCTTATTATGAAGTATCTTTTTGATTTGCATTAAATTATCAATGTCCTCTTCTGAATATCTCCTCTGGCCCCCATCAGTCCTTTTTGGCTTTACAAGCTCAGAAAATTCTGTCTCCCAATATCGGATTGTCGATCGTGGAACCTCGAGTTTTTTGCTTACTTCCTGAATTTTATATTTCATGTCATTCTCCGTTACCAATCGTTCACTGTTTTCCGTTCCCCGATTTCCGTTTTCGGCGGTGAACCGTGAACAGTCTTTGTCTGGTATTACTTTCTTCGGAATATGAAAGAAAAACTTTAATTTAACTTTCAGGTATACTTTAAGAAAGCAAAGGGTGTGCCAGGATTATTGATATGACTTTTTATCGCAAAATCAATATATTAGGGCAATTGATATGTGCTATGCAAAAATAATGGTAGGTAAATTTTGCCGGATTATTTAAATATAAGAGGAAAAAAAGGCAAATAATCAGTGCGCTACGGTAGAAGATTGCAAAGAAATGGATTTCGTGATATCTTTCATATAAAATATTGTTGAGACCCTTTAGGAGAGGGATAAAAAGAGATGAATACCAGGGACCGAATAAAAAGGCATCTGCTCAATAAATCGGGGGACCCCCCTCACCCTAACCCTCTCCCGCTCTCCGAGGCATAGGCTCTACGAGCCGGAGGCCAGGAGAGAGGGGAGTAATTGAACGAAATCATTTAAAAAACTCCCTCCCCCTTGATGGGGGAGGGTTGGGGTGGGGGTGAAGAGCCACAGCTTATTGAGCTATTGCAAAAAAAGGCATTTTGATCTTGAGTTGTTCCTTTTCAAGCTTGTAGATAAACTTTGATAGCTCTCAATTGATAACCTCATCTAAAGCCTCAATAACATCATCCGACCTTATTGCCTCAAAGCAGGGACTCATCTTTGTAGAAGAAAACCCAACCTCTGCGCACCCTCGATGAGTCTCCAGACAGGGACCGTTACATGCTTTCCCCTGGTATGTCGCCCTGATTCCAATGACTGCGGGGTAGTCCGCAACATGTGTCTCAGGAGGAAATGGGCCAAAAAGCGCAACCCCGGGTATACCCATAGCCCCGGCAGCATGAACAATACCGGTATCCACAGATATAAAGGCATCGACTAATGACAGGGCTGCAACCGTGTCATGGTAATCATTAATAAGATATGATAGATTCATTATCGGAGCATGTAAGTCATCAATGTCTTTTTGCATGACTTTAGAAACCTGAAAATCTTTGAAAAGAACCGCCTGGTAACGATCATTCACTTTACTTACTATCTTTGAAAAAAGAACAGGCGAGGCATTCTTGTGGGGAAATCTTGATTTCCAATTAACGCAAAGTAGTTTTCTACCCGTTTCCTTTCGGATTTGATCAAGTACTGGTTGAATCTTTGCTACCCTCTTAGGGTCTGGTATTAGAGAGGGTGAATCAATCTCTACATGTTCCGGACTCAGTTTCATTATTTCAAGACATAAATCCTTCATTGATTTGTTCGGAGACCTTTGATGATTCACAGGAATAAGATTGACAAGCAAATCAAATGCACTCAATTCTTTCAGAGTCAAAATATTTGGCCGGATATCCTGAATATAGGGCACTCCAGGATAAGGAAAATTGTGTATCCAATTACACCCCAAGGTGATCCTTGGCGGATCTCCTGAGGTAATGGCATTTTCATAGAAAGCATGCAATGCTGGCTGGATAAGAATCATATCACCCCATCCATTCAACATAAGAATCAATATACGCTTGCCTCCAAGATTCTGAGTGCCATCATAGACTTCAGGGATTTTAAAGTCATCGGGAATCATTATTACATTAAAAAGGCGAACCCCGTTAACAGATCTTATGCCAAACATTTGAACTTGTATATGGGTTAAAATCAGTATTTTCCCTGGATCAAAATAATGGCCAGCCGAGGGATGAAAGGACGTGGTATAGCCATCTGTATCGAACTTTAATGGAACAGATGACGTAAGAAAAGATACTTCTGGTATAGAAAAATTCATGGCTCTCGCGCTACCTCATTTCTATCCTTCGAACTCTCTGTGGGAGCTAAAAGCCGGAAGTTCAATGCCTCTGCCCTCTTAGTGAAATGGAGTAATTCTTTTTTGTGTCCCAGCTTCTTAAGAAGTGTGGCAGTCCTTGAATAAGGGATTTCATATTCTGGGAAAATCTCCGCAGCAGACTCAAAGCACTTGATAGCTCTTACAATATCCCCTTTCCCTGCATATTCCTCTCCTAACAAAATCCACGATTTTATAGAATGAGGATTTCTTTCAATTGCCTTATGCAACCAACCGGCTGTGTCGCCAGAATAGGACGCCCCAAATAAATAGGGCAAGTAATTGCCTGGTTCCAACTGGCATGCCTTTAAAAAAAGTGATCTGGCCGATGCAGCCTTGCCTTCCACCTGGCCCAACACCAATCCATTATGCAAGAAATTTTCAAACGGGGTAGGCATTAGCCTCAAATGTCGGCCGGTGCGATCAGCACCTGTAATATTGGAGAATGATTCAAAAATCTTGCGTGGACCATTCTTACCTCCCTGCATTTTGTGAAGCTCTGCCAATTTTGTTCTATAAAACGCTATTCTCTCTTTTCCATGCTGATGTTGAAGGCGCTCCCTGATCACGTAATCACGAGCGGCATTGCCCACCTTCGGGAGTAGATCTACGTCTTCCGTTAGGACTTCAAGAATTCTTAACAATCCTTCCGTATCTTTAAACAGAAATCCTGTCTTACCGTTCTTGACTGAAGAAATATAAGGCAATGAAGACTGCACTACCGGTACTACCCCATGAACTGCGTATTCCAGAAACTTCACATCCGATCTGGATCTGTTGAATGCGGTATCCTTTAGCGGTACAAAACCAATGTCGATCTTTCTGAGAAATGCATAATAGTCACTCAAGGAACCCGTTTTGAACCTTCGCTTACGTGTTTCCGGCAGTCGTTCAAAGATTGACCAGATTGGATCTGAGCACATGAGATAAAGCGTTACATTGTCCCTTGATATGATCCAGTTGATAAGGGGTTCTGAAATTTTAGCCATGTCTTCAAGATGTCCGTGGGAACCGCCCCATCCAATAATAATCTCAGGTCGGTTTTTGAACTTTTTCTCAGGGGGCACTGTCGAGATCTGATTCAGAAAAACCGCTGGGGATGGGTTCAAATATCCGTATAGTCTTAGAAGTTCAGGCACGCTGAATTGCATGGCATCGCAGTGATTTGCTAACCGTTTAAAAAGAAAAAGATTTTCTTGGTTTTTGTAGAAAAAATGGACCGGATTCCATGGAGGGATGGCGCAAATATCGTCTGCTAATTCATAGACCGTAACTTTTTTTTGCTGCTTTCTCTCCTTAATAAGAGGCAGCATGTCTGGGTCACATATATTTTTTAGAATTAAGACATCAGCGTGCCTCATGATCTCTTCCTTTTTCCGGTGAACATTGGTCAAATTTATGGCGTAGACCCCTTCTTCCTGGGTCATGGCAATGCCAGGGGCATAGGTTCTGTAGTAAAAGTCGCCCCCATCCTCCCTCTGGGGGGGCTCAACCTGTACAATAAGAATGGGGTGACTACTGGTTTTCCGATTTGAACTCATTTGAATCAGTTACTCTTGTCTCCCACTTGTGGCGGGCGAATTGAATGGATGGTTTGAAGCTTTCATATGGAAAACACTTGAAATTAGAAACCCTGGCCCAGACCTGGTTTGCATGCTTTATCACAACAGCTTTCGGTTATAAATATTATTAAAGCATCAGTATAATACATGTAAGTCGCACCCCTGGCCCAGACCTGGCATGCAATGCTTAGGTTGTATTGCCAGGACTTATAAATCACATAGCAATTGCAATATTTGACAGGCATTTCGCGCCAGGGCGGGCAGGGCAGGCTTGAAACTGGACAAAAAGGCATTCTATCTCCTTAATTTAAAGAGTCACGAATAACAAAAAGTTCTTTTATAGTTCGTTGTGACTGTTGGGCATGGATGTTCATTAGGCATTGCCGGTAAGGGTAGAATCTGATCGGTTAGGTAGTTTTTGGCCAGCAATTATATCAGCGCTTATTCTAATGCTCCTGGTTGGCATATCCAGGGCTTAGGGCAGGCCTGCCCGCCACCCACACGCCATCGTCCCGAACTACGTGATTCAGGCGACCCGCCCGGCATCGCGAGGCCTCAGCCGAGGCGGATGGGCTCCGCCCCCTTGAGTTACAGCCTATTTCCTTAGATAACATGGTATAATTTTTAGTTTTTTTCTCATCTCCCTGTTTTGAGCAGATGACACTTTTAACGCTGCCAACCGCTAAAACCGATAACTGGAAGAACCCAAGAAATGTATCGTAAGAATTTTCTCAAGCTTTAAATTCAACTTTAATTTCAGCAATAAACATGCCACCTTATTCCATACTAACTTTCTTAATTATTTCAAAGAGATACATCTGGAGAAAAACGATGGGTAGTAAAAAATGTCAATTCTGTGTCACTAATTACTGAAATATTTGCCGGCAGGTGATACCAGGGAAACGTCAAAGTAGAATGTAACTTGGCCAAATAGATGTATTTTCAAGACGACTAAATCCGAAATACGAATATCGAAATACGAAACAATATCAAAATTCTAATATCAAATGACCAAAACATTTCTGGTACTTATGCAATATTTACAGGATATTGATACGTTTTGAATTTGGGATTTATGTCATTCGTATTTGTTTCGGATTTCGGATTTCGAGCTTCGAATTTTCAGAAAATCAAATAAGCAAATAAACTCTATTCATTCAATGTGTTATCTCGTTAAATGACTTAGTCCTGCAGGTGATACCCAACGGTAAGGGGCATTATTGCCTTTGCAAAAGCCATATATAGGAGAGGAACCTAATGTCGTGTCAAGTCTCGAGTGTCATTGTATCGAGTGTCATTGCGAGCGAAGCGAAGCAATCTCCTGCTACTGGGAGCTAGCTTGGCATAATCCAAGAGATTGCCACGGCCTTCGGCCTCGCAATGACGAAGGCTTGTGCGTCATTGCAAGCTTGCCACGACACTAACTCGCTTTGCTCACAATCGTATATGATTTTATAATGCTTGACAGATTAACCTTCTGTCATCTGATTATAAGTTTATGAGTACTCAAAAATAATAATGGGGACGTTGGCACTTTGTAACTTTATTACTCCTGTTTATATTTCTCTATCACCCGATTCTGATATATTGATATTGAGAAAGATTTTTTGTGTTTCGGCAAAGGGTACTTCACCCTGTTTTAGCTTGTCTTCCATTAAGAAATCCTTTTTAGTCCTTTTTAATCTATTCATGCCTGGATTATTCATCCACTTGGGGTAAGCTACAGTTCCGCAAATGGAAGAGCCGACACGCCCTGACCAAGCGGGAGGGCAACCTCTCCAGGGTGCACCACGTACCCGGGCATTGCCTTGTCTCCCAGGTCCTTTCGGAAAGTCTTGACGGCTGAAGCCATGGCCGGACGCGGAGTGGCTGAAAGCTTTACTTCGATGGGCACAAGTTTGCCGTTGGTCTCGACCACGATATCCACCTCCGTTCCTGCCATAGTCCGCCAGAAGTAGACTTGCGGATCAATGCCGCGATGTGCAAGGGTCTTCACGATCTCGGAAAGCACTGCGGTCTCCATGATTGCTCCGCCCATAGGCCCGGAGGCCGCATGCTCGGGGTCTTTCAGGCCTGAGAGGTAGCAGAGTGTTCCCACATCCATAAAGAATATCTTCGGCGTCTTGACAAGTCTTTTCCCAACATTGGCGAAGTATGGGCGCAGCACGATTACCTGGTATGTAGCCTCGAGCACCGATAGCCAGGCCTTGGCCGTGTTGAGGGCAATGCCGAGATCCCGGGATAGTTCCGTCAGGTTAAGGCGCTGGGCGCTCCGAGCCCCCAGCGCCCGAAGGAAATTCTGGAATTGGGAGAGGTCTCCGACCTGCCGGAGAGTGCGCACGTCCCGTTCCAGGTAGGTCTGAATATAGCCGGCATGCCAAAGGTTGATATCGCGCCTGGGATGCGCCAGGAGTTCGGGATAACCGCCTCGCAGGAATCCTTTCCAGAGTTCACGATACGAATACGTTGTTTTCGAAGACAACCGCCGATTAGAGTCCCACGGCAGAGAAATCTGCGGCCGTCCCTCCGCCTCACGACGCGAGAGCGGCAGGAGCCGCAATATGGCGGAGCGGCCGGCCAGGGACTCGGTTACCTTCTCCATGAGCAGTAGATTTTGTGAACCGGTCAACAGATACTGTCCACTACGATCCCGGTCGGCATCAATTTTTTCCTTCACATAGGGAAGCAGGTTGGGAGCGTATTGCACCTCGTCGAATATCACCGGTGAAGGGTACATCTCGAGGAAACCGCGCGGGTCTTCCAGCGCGGCGGCCCTGACATCGGGGAGTTCCAGTGATATGTAGCGGCAGCTTTTGCCGAAAAGATATTGTAAGAGCGTCGTTTTCCCGGACTGGCGCGGCCCGGTCAGTACCACCGCAGGAAACTCTAATGCGGCCCTCTTAATAATCGGCTCCAATGTTCTCTTAATATAGCTCTGGCTCATGGCAGGTCTTTTTGGTAGAAATTATGCATTTCAAATGCAAAATGTCAAGTAGAAAATCAATGGAGCCTGGTTTCGAAGGGGCGCCATTACCCAGGCAACCGGTAACTTTTCAATAAACCAGGGTAGGGGAGGTTTTAATTCTGGGGGACAGTATACTTAATTAGTGGCTGAACGAAACTATCAAAAGTGTCATTTCGAGCGCAGATAGGAAATCTAATGCGTTCAACCCCGGGTTCGATGAATCGAACCCCTAATTTTTAATCTCTACGGGTCTAATTCCCCGCCCCTTGGGGCGTTCGATGCTTTTTTGATGATACCCCGCTGCTTGCGGCGGGGTAGTTCATTTGCTAATTGCTAATTTTAACTTGAGTTTCTTAGGAGGTTGTCAGGTTCACCGTTCAACGGTCAGAGTTAGCTACTTTGCGCACTAAATATTTTTTGAGATAGTTGATGAATCCACGAACGGCAGTCACGCTTCTGCAGGGTTCTTCTATCCTGCTCGTAGGCAATTTTGCGCTGGCCAATATATGCTCTTGATCCAGGGCGACATAAAGTTTGCCCCGCCCGCCTCGCCTGACCGAGAGCGATGGCGGGCAGGTCTGGACTACCCGCGATAACGTTTGGCGTATCGCAAGAACCGGATGAACTTCGCACTCATCTGGTAATCGAAAACTTCGTCAATATATCGCTTTTTAACCGTGAACCCCGCCTGCCGTCCGTCAGGCAGGCGTGAACCTGGAACTTTGAACCTGAGTAATAATATTTATAGCTTATTTACATAAGATACATTTGAGGGGGAATTAAGCCGAGGGAAAAAAGACAATTATTTGACGATTAAAGCGAAAGAACAGTAAAAAGTCATATTCGGCGAATCTGTCATTTCGACTACAAGGAGAAATCTTGTGGTTTCAGCATGTTACATTGGTAAGATTTCTCGCTTCGCTCGAAATGACATGTTGTCCAGACTTTCAAGTAACTTAAATTTGTAAATGTGTTATAACTTGCTGATGTTTCACAGTATCTCTCGAAATAACGAATTTGCCAAAAACGTAAGTTACTTCCAATTATAATGCCGACGTGTTGGCATAGCGGAGCTTTTTACGAGACAATTGTAGAATCCCACAATATAGTAAATTAAATAGTAGTAAAAATACCTAAATAGTTTGACAAGATGATAAAATTATCAAATTAAAGAGGGTCAGTTGATGGCCCTTTTTTTATAATAAAAACAGGC
>Ga0315547_1000255_pt1 | contig 58967 bp, 54 predicted proteins | sample SalMarSW160240MG_2_FD_202542 | JGI IMG/M metagenome (GOLD analysis project Ga0315547, IMG submission 202542) | Salt marsh sediment microbial communities from the Plum Island Ecosystem LTER, Massachusetts, United States - Salt Marsh Sediment SW1601-240 ...
ATATATAAGAGTCAATAGAGATATCAAGTATTCTTATTTACTTTAGGTACTTTAGCTCACTTTAGGCACTTTAGGCACTTAAGCCATTAAATGCATAACTCGTCGGTTTGAGGCGAAGCTTCGCTAGGTTTGGAAGGAAAATTGGACGGTTCGATGCCCGCTGAAAAATCGCAAAGAACGGGGTTTTCATTAAGGCACTAATAAAATAACAAGCATTGTCCTGTCTAAAATGAGTTTTGGCATATATGTTGCTGTATAACAATCTACCCATGGTAAACACCCATGTGTTTTATGGGGTGAGGAGAGTTATTCAAATTTCATCTGGCTTGCACACTTGGCGATTGCATTAAATACTGAATACAAATATAGATATGAAAAATACAATGACCATGCATCAGTATATGTTATTCGTGAAATAGAAAATTCAAAATTTTCTGATAACGGATTGACTGAATTTGCTCAGGCAGTACCAGAAAAGTACAAATACAGGAGGAATCCAGTCAGGGCCTACCGATCGTTTTATCGTGGTGAAAAAGTAAATTTCGCGCGATGGACCAAAAGACCAATTCCAAGGTGGATGAATGTACCCTCATAAAAAGCTTTACAGGGACCTTGGTTTCGCTCCGGCCCTGCAAGCTAACCATGTATTGTAAAGAAATGGAAAAACAATCATGAGAAGAAAGGAAAAAGAAATCACCGAAGCATCAGCCATTGAAGCCATTATTAAAAAATCGCTTGTTTGCCGTCTTGCCTTGTCTGATGACAATTCTCCCTACATTGTTCCCTTGTCTTTCGGCTATAGAGATAGGGTGCTTTATTTTCATGGCTTTCTCAAAGGGAAAAAGATTGATATCATCAAAAAGAATCAAAAGGTTTGCTTTGAGTTTGATATAAACACCGAAATTGTAAAAGCAGAAGATGCATGTCATTGGAGCATGAAGTACCGAAGCGTTATCGGATTTGGAAAAGCTGTGCTTCTTGAAGATCAGGAAGAAAAACGAAATGCACTCAACATCATCATAAGTCAATATTCTGATGGAACATTCACGTTTAATGATGCCATTTTAAAAAAATCGGGAGTGATCAAAGTCGAAATAGAGAATATGAAAGGGAAACAATCTGAATCGTGACAATACAAGAGCTTCAAATAAAAGTCTCCTCAGAATAAATGGGTATGCTATGTGCCGATGCGCTTTCCTTACCATGGACGATTTAACGAAAATAAATTTTTTATACAACATATCAACTAACAGGAATTCAGGAGAGAACTATGAAACCTTCATCAAAAAGCGAACATATAAGTGAATTGCGTTCGAAGGTTGTTACCAGTGGATACTCGAGCGGCACTTCATGCTATGTGGAATCAGCCAAAGGGGCGCTGGTCCGTGATGTGGACGGCAGGGAATTTATTGACTTCGCCGGTGGAATAGGGGTGATGAATGTCGGGCATAGTCATCCAAAAGTAGTTGCAGCCATCAAAGATCAGGCCGAGAAATTTACGCATACGTGCTTTATGGTTTTACCATATGAAGCGGCTGTGTTACTGGCCGAGAAATTGTGCGCTGTTACTCCGGGCTCTTTCACAAAAGCCGCAGTCTTTGTAAACAGCGGTGCAGAGGCAGTTGAGAATGCGGTTAAAATTGCCCGTTATTATACCAAGCGTACAGCGATTATTACCTTTGAAAACGCATTTCATGGCCGCACCTTATTGACTATGAGCCTCACAAGCAAGGTCAAGCCTTATAAATTCGGCTTTGGCCCGTTTGCCCCAGAGATTTATCGGATGCCCTATGCTTATTGCTATCGCTGTCCTTTCGGGCTCAAGTATCCTAGCTGCAATGTTGCCTGTGCCGATTATTTGAGTGAATTTTTTATAAGCCATGTGGCCGCTGAAACCACTGCGGCCCTCATTGCTGAGCCTGTCCAGGGAGAGGGAGGCTTTGTGACACCACCCCCTGAGTATTTCCCCAAGCTGATAAAGATATGCCATGATAACGGAATTGTCTTTATCGATGATGAAATCCAGTCTGGCATGGGGCGAACCGGCAAAATGTTTGCCGTTAATCACTGGAAAGTGGAGCCGGATCTTGTAACTGTCGCTAAAAGTCTTGCAGCAGGAATGCCTTTAAGCGCGGTAATTGGAAGAAAGGAGGTGATGGATGCAGTCCACCCATCGGGCGTGGGTGGTACTTATGGTGGGAATCCGGTAGCCTGTCGTGCAGCGCTTGCGGTATTGGATATAATCGAAGAGGAAAACCTTCTCCAAAGGGCTGAGGCTTTAGGTAAAAAGCTGAGAGAACGCTTTGATACATTACAAAAGGAGTATGAGCTGATCGGTGATGTCCGCGGTATGGGGGCCATGCTTGCCCTGGAGCTAGTCAAGGACCGGGAAACCAAGGAGCCTGCGGCAGAGGAAGCCAAGGCCTTGGTGAAGTTTTGCTTTGAAAAGGGATTGATTCTCCTATCCTGCGGAAACTTCGGGAATGTCATTCGCACGTTGATGCCTTTAGTCATTACTGATGAAGACCTGGAGAGAGGCCTTGCCATCATGGAGGAGGGGCTCTTGGCCCTTCAAAAATGATATAGACACAGATAAGAGAGATGATGATGCGAGGAGACGGTGATCGAATTCATCATTTAGATTTGACCTAGAACAAGGTGCATACTAAGCAACCCGAATTGATCTACACCATGGAATGATGGAATCGTACCACTATCACGGTGACGGCATCAGCAAAGCTTAAGCGTTAAAACTATATACCTGAAATGAATCTTTGAGAAAGAATCATAAGACAGAGGGCAATTCCGAAACAATCAAGGAGGAAAAAATGAGGGACAAATTTAGGGGTAAGGATTTTTTGACCTTGATGGATTTCACTCGGGAAGAGATCATGGACATATTGAACGTTTCTTGTGATTTAAAGAAGAAGTGGGCGAGGAACGAACCCCATGAATATCTGAAGGGGAAGACCAATGAATAGCGGTCAAGCTTTTCAAAAAGCGGGACATTCTTCGGTAATTCTTTCGGGAACAGGACTAGCAAAGTTCTTTGTGGGCCTTCAAGCCTTGACGAATTTGGATTTTCAACTCTATGAAAATGAAATTTTAGGTCTAATCGGACCCAACGGCGCAGGGAAAACCACTCTTTTTAACCTGATAGCTGGTGTGTACAAACCTACTTATGGGTTTATTGATTTTCGGGGAGAGCATATAAATGGGCTTCGGCCGGATGCTATTTGCAAAAAAGGCATAGCCAGGACCTTTCAGATACCTAAACCTTTTTTGGAAATGAGCGCACTGGAAAATATCATGGTGGGTTCTTATTTCGGATCCCATGGGAAGCGGTATCTCAAAGAATGCAAGAGCCAAGCTGAGGATATCCTTTTGCTTGTTGGACTTGCAAACAAGCATAATGCCTTGGCTTCTCAGCTGACACTTATAGAACGCAAAATGTTGGAGCTTGCCCGTGCCCTATCTACTGAGCCCTCTGTTCTTTTGCTGGATGAAGTTATAGCTGGGCTTAATCCGACTGAAACTCTGGAGATGTTGGATTTGGTAAAAAAAATCCGTGAGCGGGGGATAACTATCTTAATGATTGGACATGTGATGAAAGCCATTATGGGAGTTTCAGATAGGGTCATGGTTCTAAATTACGGGAGTAAAATCGCTGAGGGTCCTCCTAAGGAGATCGTAGCAAATCAAGATGTCATTAAAGCATACTTAGGAGGTATAGCAAATGCTCAATCTGAATGATCTTGATGTCTTCTATGGAGATGCACAGGCATTGTGGGGTGTAAGCATGGAGGTGCGAGAAGGGGAGATGGTTACGCTTCTTGGCTCTAATGGGGCTGGTAAGACCACCACTCTGAAGACCATCTCCGGCCTGCTTCGACCAAGAAAGGGCGAGATACGCTTTGGTGACGTGCGGTTGGAAAGAACTGAGCCATTCAGCATCGTCAGATACGGGATTGCTCAGGTACCGGAGGGAAGAAGACTGTTTCCCAATATGACGGTAACGGAGAATCTGTTGGTTGGTGCGTACAATTCCAGAGGATGGGCAGGTCGTCAAAGCACACTGCAGACTGTATATAAAATATTCCCTGTGTTGCAACAAAGAAAAAGCCAACTTGCTGGGACCCTAAGTGGAGGCGAACAACAAATGGTGGCTATAGGCCGTGCACTCATGTCCCAACCCGCAATTCTGATGCTGGATGAACCCTCTTTAGGTCTTGCTCCAAAAATAGTGGAAATGATCTTCCAAATTTTGAAAGACATTATTGAAAAAGGAACGACTATCCTTCTCAACGAGCAAAATGTCCAGATAGCCTTGCAGGTTGCGCACCGGGGCTATGTAATGGAATCAGGCCGAATCTCCTTGGAGGGTGAGGCTTCAGCTTTGATTGAAAACGAGCATGTCAGAAAGGCCTATCTTGGTTTATAAACTGAAGGGGTCTGATAGATGATAACGGGAAAGCTGATTATCGAACAAGTTTTCAATGGCTTGGTGTTAGGATGCATGTATGCTGCTGTAGCAAGTGGATTAACCCTCATATGGGGGACAATGAAGATGTTAAATTTTGCGCACGGCGAGTTCTACATGCTTGGAGGATATGTTTTGTACTTTGCACTCACTGTCTTTGGTATTCCTCCGGCTGTTTGCCTTCTCCTTGCTGTTGTGATTGTTTTTGTCCTTGGTGCCTTAGTTGAAAAGATTGCTATTCATCCCTTGCTTGACAAGCCCGGTTGGGAATTAAGTCCTCTCGTGGTTACTGTGGGTATCTCTATTTTTTTGCAGAATTTAGCTTTGAAGATATGGGGGGAAAGCTTTAAAAATGTTCCTTACTTTTTGGATGGTACTGCCGAGTTTTTTGGTATTCGTATGGCCTACCAGAGAATGATCATTTTTTTCGTCACAGCATTGGTAATGGTCGGATTCTGGCTTTTTATTAAGAGATCTAAATTTGGTATGGGGCTTAGAGCTACGGCCCAAGATCGCGATGCGGCCACGCTCATGGGAATAAACGTCAAAAAAATATATACAATTACTTTCGGGATAAGCTCTGCAATGGCTGCCCTTGCAGCTGCTCTTTTGGCACCTATTTTCTCAATTAATCCATGGATGGGAAATGCTGCGCTGTTGAAGGGGTTCATCACTGTGGTTTTAGGAGGTCTGGGAAGTTTTGAGGGTGCTATTCTCGGCGGAATGATTTTGGGTACTGCGGAAAGCATATCGGTTGTGGTACTTTCCTCCGAATGGAAGGACGTTGTGGCCTTTGCCATTTTTATATTGGTTTTGATCATTAGGCCCTCTGGTCTTTTTGGAACAAAGGAATGGTAAAAATGGGTACCAAGACAAAATGGATGTCTAGCTTCTCGCATATGTCTAGGCTTAGCAGTAAGCATGGCTTCTTTATAGCGACAGCCATTTTAGCTATCCTTCCAATATTTGTTCAGGATCCTTATCTTCTCAATGTCTTGATCATTTCCTTAATCTTCGCCGTACTCACGGCAAGTTGGAACCTCATTTGCGGTTATGCAGGGATTTTTACCTTTGGGCACCAGGCATTCTTTGGAATTGGAGCCTACGTTTCCGCCCTTTTAGCAATGAAAGCTGGAATTTCGCCATGGCTCGGGTTAATTTTAGGTGGCATAGTTGCTGCCTTTTTGGGTTTCCTTATAGGATTACCATGTCTAAGACTCCGGGCTGCACCATATGTCGCTATCACGACTCTTGCCTTTTCGGAAATCGTCCGTATTACCTGCATGAACCTCGTTGACCTAACAAGGGGAGAATTAGGTCTATGGGGCATACCAAATTTCCCGGATATTTCTGTACCTTTTCTAGGAGTCATTAGCTTTGCAGGAGGAGTAAGAATTCCGTATTATTATTTAATCCTTATCATTTTTACGATTGCTATGCTGACTTTTTACTTCCTTCTCAAATCCCACATAGGTTTGGCTTTCGGAGCAGTTCGTGATTCACAGGATGCGGCGGAGAGTCTCGGCATCTATATCACTTACTACAAGCTTCTTGCGTTTGTCACAAGCGCCTTTTTTGCCGGAATGGTAGGGAGTTTCTATGCCCACTATATCCTAATACTTACTCCTACATCAGTTTTTCCAGTTGGGCTCATGATAGAGATTCTGGCAATCACCTTGATTGGAGGAGTCGGTACTTTTTTGGGACCAATGACCGGTGCTTTCCTTCTCACGGTGGGTTTGGAGTACTTGCGTTTTTTAGGTGAATATCGCTTAATGACATACGGGATTTTACTGGTATTAGTAATTATCTTTATGCCACAGGGTCTAGCGAAAAATATATTCCGCGATAAAGCTATTTCGGAATAAAAATACGAAGGGATCTATTTATGAAGATAAACGTTACAGGAATACAAATGGGGGCAGTTAGCTCAAAGAAGGGAAATGTTGAAAAGGCAAGAGAAATGCTTGAATCTTTGAAATCGTTGCATCAACATCCTCAATTTGTATGCTTTCCTGAAATGTTTTCGTATGTGCCTGACTTAGATGACGATTTTGACGCTATTGATCATATTGCAGAAGACACCAACGGCCCCATTTCCCAGATGTTTGCAGACTATGCCGTGAAATTGAAAGCCTATATAATCACCGGAAGCTATATCCAAAGGAAAGACGGAAAGCACTATAATACAAGTCTTCTATTTAGTCCAGATGGGGATTTGTTAGCACAATACAGTAAGACACATCTCTTCGATACGCTTGATTTCAAGGAGTCCTCCTTCGTCGACCTAGGTGATCATTATACTGTTGTTGATACGAAATACGGTATGATTGGGATGATTATTTGCTATGATATTAGATTTCCTGAACTACTAAGGACTCTAAGCTTAAAGGGTGCTGAAGTTATTTTTTGTCCAGCAGCATTTCCTATGGCTGAGCCATCACCTGGGGTGGACCACTGGGAGATCCTGACAAAGGCGGCTTCTCTGTATAACATGATTTACTTGGTAGCGGTAAATCAGATAGGTATTAAAGCACCCTTCACGTATTTTGGCCGGAGCGTTATGGTGGACCCATGGGGGATAGAGATTGCCAAGGCACCGAATAAAGAATGCATAATATCTGCTGAATTGGATCTTGGCTATCTTAGGGAAATGAGGAAAATTCGTTCTCCTTTACAACACCGAAGGCCGGATATTTATGATTTTTGAATTATCAGTTTATGAGTTTTACTTTAAACCAGCGGAGGAATTCCAATGATTGTTATAAACCATCCACAAAGTTGCACAGGCTGTTTGATTTGCGAACTAGCTTGCTCTTTTCATCATACAAGTAAGTATTCAAAAAGCCACTCAAGTATAAAAATCGATAAATCAATTTTTAATCCAAAGCAAGGAACAATGATTACCATCTACGAAACGCAACAAGGAACTCACCCTGCTTGCGATTACTGCGAAGATGAGGATGTACCACCTCTCTGCGTTCGGCTGTGTCCCGAGGAAGTGTTTAGTTTAGAAGGAGGAAAATAATGATCAGGAAAAGTTATGGGTATGCGGGAAGTATATTAAGGGTAGACCTCACTACTGGTCGCCATTGGACCGAATCCACTACGAAATATGCACCCAAGTTTTTAGGGGGTAGGGGTGTTAACCAACGGATTTTATTGAATGAGTTGCGACCTTGGGTTACTCCTTTTGAACCGGCAAATATGCTCGCTTTTGGTGCAGGCACTCTTACGGGAACACTAGTGCCTGGTGCCTCCCGATTGAACGTTGATTCAAAGAATGCTCTCACATCAGGAATCGGTTCAGGAAATGCCGGTGGGTGGTTTGCGTCAGAATTAAAATTTGCTGGCTATGACAATGTAGTTATCCAGGGAAAAGCAAAATCGCCGGTATATCTCTATATTGAGGACGAAAAAGTCTCCCTGAGACCGGCTGAGGATCTATGGGGAAAAACCACTAAAGAAACAGAGAAATTAATAAAAGAAGATGTTGGCTGTGGTGATGTACAAATAGCATGCATTGGTCCTGCAGGAGAAAATATAGTAAGATTAGCCTTTATTATTGTCAGTGGATCTAGAGCGGTGGGCCGATGTGGCTTGGGTTCCATTATGGGGTCAAAAAATCTTAAAGCCATTGCAGTGCGAGGAACTGGGGAAATCGAATTAAATAATCCTTCTGCTTTCATGTCCTTGGTAGAGTCAGTTACCAAACGACTTCTTAGTCTCCCCTCTGTGCAAATAAGAAAGGATCTAGGAACACTAGCGGTGGGCCCTCTTCATAATAAACTCTCAGGAATGCCCTATAAGAACTTTGAAGATGATTACTGTCCTGAAGAGATTTTCGCAAAGATAGAACCGGAAGTATTCCATGATAATTATCTGGTAGATACATATGGCTGCACGGCATGCCCAACACCTTGTGGCCATAGTTATTTTATAAATCATGGACCTTACGCTGGTACTCATTGCCTTAAGATAGAAGGCAATGCAATGTTTGATTTTGGATCACGATTAGGAATCGACGATCCCGCAGCTAGTCTAAAAGCTCAACAGATTTGTGGGGAGTTGGGATTGGATTTAGACAATACGAGTTCTGCCATTGCTTGGGCCGTTGATTGTTTTCAGAATAATTTACTTTCAAAGGAAAACACTGATGGATTGGAACTCAACTGGGGAGACGCTGGTGTAGCAATCGAGTTAATCAAGAAGATCGCTTATCGAGATGGGATCGGTAATCTTCTTGCAGAGGGGAGTCTTAAGGCTTCACAGGTTTTGGGAAAAGGATCAGAGAAGTACTCCTTTCAAATCAAGGGGCAAGACCTTGTCGAAGGAATACGATCCACTAAAGGCTGGGCACTGGGTATAGTCCTATCACAGCGCGGTGCTACACACACAAGGGGCGCTCCCTACACTGAATATCGGCAATGGTCATCCAAAGACAGCCAAGATACCTTTGGAGTTCAAACGGCAGGGGATCCAACTACCTATAGTGGTAAAGCGAGTATAGTTAGTTACTATGACTCAGTATGTGCTCTTTGGGATTCTCTTGGTCTTTGCTTTATTATCGGCAACTGGGCAGCACCTGAAGGAGTGAACCCCAAGGAGCTGTCAGAATTCTATTCGCTGGCTACGGGAACAGAAATATCAGAGAAGGAATTGATGAAAGCAGGGGAACGAATCCATAATGTGGAAAAGATGTTCAATGTTTTTCATGTTGGTTTTACAAGACGTGACGATTATCCCCCCAAAAGGCTTATGGAAGAGCCAATCAAATCCGGTCCCCTGAAAGGTGAATTGTTGAAGAAAGAAGATTGGGACAAAATGCTCGATGAATACTATACACTGCGTGGATGGGATCCAACTACTAGTTGGCCCACCAAGGAGACTCTTGCCCGGTTGGATTTAACAGAATGCGTTGATATCCTTGAACAAGCAAGGCAACTTCATTGGGGGAAGCTGCTTATTTCACAAAAAGATTGACTATGCTTATGTAGCAAAAAATGAGCTTAGAAGGTCTAAAACATATAATTAAAAAGGAGGAAAAAGCCATGAAAAGAAAGCAACTTGCAGTCATTTTTGTTTTATTTGGAGCATTATCATGTTTTTTCTTTATTAGTCCCTCTAGCTCTTTTGCGGATGCTCCCAAAGAGATTAGAATAGGGGCTACCGCTCCTCTTACAGGACCTGCTGCTGAGGCAGGGATCGCGTTGAAGGAAGGAATGATCCTCGCTGTAGAGGAATGGAATACAAAGGGGGGTATTTACATAAAAGAAGCTGGGAAAAAGCTGCCTATCAAAGTCTTCATTGAGGATTGTCAATCAAAACCGGAGGTAGGGGTCAGTGTTGGCGAGAAACTGATTACAAGAGAGAAGGCTCATATGCTCTTGGGAGATACTTTTCACAGCTCTGTCACCATGGCCGTGATGGAATTGGCACCCAAATATGGTATCCCAGTTATGAGTATTGAGCCGGTGAGCAGTGAGATTGCCAAAAAAGTGAAGGAGAACCCTAAAAGATATTGGAGTTATTGGAAGGGAAATTGGAATAGTGAGTCTCTTGGGGCATCTCCCTTTAATACTTATCAATATTTGATCAATAATGAACTTCTTCAAGTAAAAAATAAAAGAATTGCTTTCATTGTAGAAGATACCGACTGGGGTCGCTCTAATGCTCAAGTAGCAAACGACCTTTTCGAAGGGGAAGGATGGGAGAGTCTGGGCATTGAAATCGTACCTCTTGGATACACTGATTTCTATCCACAGTTGACGAAGATCAAAGCCAATGGTCCAGATATCTTAATTACCTCATTTACAGCGCTTTCTTCAGGTGTCGCTTATACTAAACAGTTCCATGAGGTAGGTATGAAATGTAGTCATATGGCTATTTACTACCCATTACGTCCTGAATATTTATCTCAAGTTGGAGATCTTGGAGAATACATTCTTTGGACTACTTCTTTCATAGATCCAAACAATATTCCAAAGCACAAAGCATTTGCTGAAAAGATTAACAAAAGATGGAAAGGTACAACAAATGTTGACCACGCCTCTGGCTATGATGGTATATACAATGCTCTCGCTTCAATTAAAAAGGCAGGATCCCTGAATCCAAAGGCTATTGTGGCAGCTTTGTCCAAACTGGATAGGGAGGGAATTTTAGGAAGATATGTTTTTAACCAAGAAGGCCATGCTATTCGGGCAGGTAAAGATTATGTTCCTATACCGGGAATACAAATCCAAAACAGAGAAAATATTGTGATCTACCCTCCTTCGTTAGCTACTGGAAAATATATGAAGCCCCCATGGTTAAGTAACTGAAAAGAGTTTACCTAAATAAGAAAACCTGAAAGGTATGAAGTCCAAAAATGGGCTGCTAACTCTATTTAATAGATATAACCCAACTTTGACACGACCATTTATCAATAGCTGAAAAAAGGACATAAAAATTTTTGGTTTCACTGCAAAGTCTTTAAGTCCTTTATATTACCTGGATTTTATTCGACTATACTGGTCATCCTTTGAGTTCCCAACGCTTGAAGGATCAGTTCTTGCTCTTTGACAACAGAGGTGACCTTCTTTGGCTCCCAGACCGCCAGCTCGCTAATGAGTAGTTTGATGGAAGAGAGAGGCCCTGGAGGCCCTTTCTGAAGTGCATAAAGAGTGTCATGATCCTTCAGCCTCTTCTCCATGAGTTTCTCTAACAGGTATGCCAGAAAGCAGATAAAGATATGCCCTCTCACCGTTTCTCTATTGTGGTGGTAGAGGGGACGGATCTTGATAAAGTCCTTGATTTCCCTGAAGGCATGCTCCACCTCCCAGAGGGTTTTATATCCCAGGGCGAGGGGCTTGGGGGAGAGCTCCGTGCTATTGGTCTTTACGAGGAACAGGCCATCGAGGTCGGCTTCTTTCGCTATCTCTTCTTTCTTGCGTTGATACCAGAGCCTGCTATGAAAGTCGAATACGTAGTGGAAGAAGGAGCCCATGCGCTTCTGTCTCAAGATCCGATCGATCCTGAGCTGTACCTTCACTGGGGCCTTGGTCTTACCCTTTTTGGGAGGAAGATGGAACTGGGAGAGAAACTCCTCGCATCTTGTCAGTGCTCTTCCCGATGTTCCCTGCTCTCTTGAGCCCTGATGGGATTGTAGCAGGCGATGCAGCGCTGCCCTCCTGATAAAGGCAGCTCATAGACCAAGAGGTTGTCCTTGAGCTTGGTAAAGTGATCTCGTTCGGGAACAAACCCCAGCAATTGCTCGGCCTCCTTTGATCGCCTGAGCTTGATGCTTACAATATACTCATAGCCAGCGCAGCTGAGCTTCTTGAGGTTCTTGGAGGTGACCATGCCCTTGTTCCCTAGAAAGATACACCGCTTTACGTTAAAGGTGCCTCGCATCTGATCCACGATTCGGGGAAGGGTAGCAAAGTCCTTGAGATTCCCATCAAAGACCATAGGGGAGAGAGGTAATCCATCACGGTTTACTAAGAGTTTGACCTCTGCCTGAGGTCGATCGCAGCTGAGCCTGTCCAGGGAGAGGGAGGCTTTGTGACACCACCCCCTGAGTATTTCCCCAAGCTGATAAAGATATGCCATGATAACGGAATTGTCTTTATCGATGATGAAATCCAGTCTGGCATGGGGCGAACCGGCAAAATGTTTGCCGTTAATCACTGGAAAGTGGAGCCGGATCTTGTAACTGTCGCTAAAAGTCTTGCAGCAGGAATGCCTTTAAGCGCGGTAATTGGAAGAAAGGAGGTGATGGATGCAGTCCACCCATCGGGCGTGGGTGGTACTTATGGTGGGAATCCGGTAGCCTGTCGTGCAGCGCTTGCGGTATTGGATATAATCGAAGAGGAAAACCTGCTCAAGAAGGCTGAAGTCCTTGGCAAAAAGCTAAAGGAACGTTTCGATGTCTGGCATAAGAATTTCGAGATCATTGGTGACGTCCGCGGAATGGGACCCATGCTTGCTCTGGAACTGGTTAAAGACCGGGAAACCAAGGAGCCTGCGGCAGAGGAAGCCAAGGCCTTGGTGAAGTTTTGCTTTGAAAAGGGATTGATTCTCCTATCCTGCGGAAACTTCGGGAATGTCATCCGCACATTGATGCCCTTAGTCATTAATGATGAACATCTGGAGAGAGGCCTTGCCATCATGGAGGAGGGACTCTCTGCCCTTTCAAAATGATATGGACCTAGCAGGCAATAAGTCCATTCCTTCGATCTTCACAGAGAGTAAGCAGAGTCTTGAGCTGGCCTGTAGTTACGTGATATTTGAAAGGGCGATTGAGTTTAATGAGAGCAGACACTTTTCCGAAATTATGCATGCTTTATCACCGTTAAGAAAGAAGAATCCCGTCTGGCAGATTTGCCGGGATAAAGAAAGAAGCAAGCTTTTGCTGGTTGTGAAAATGGAGCGGGAAAAAACTGAGGTGTTTTTCCATGAAATAATTCAAATCGGGCTGCCAAAAGACTGATGTTATTCCGGAATTGCAATATTTAAGATGCCAGAACAGATGATTAGCATATTAAAACAAAGTGAGAGGCGGTTAGGTGGATATGCTATTCTGCTGGTATAGATAAGTTTATGCCAAGATAAATGGGGGTATAGATTAATGAAGTTCCATGGTTTATATAGATGTTTTAGCAGTTAACTTTTAAATTATACAGGAGGTGCGAAGATGAAGAAAACATTATTATTATCTGTTTTATTCGTTGCGGCCATGGTTGTCACCACCGCCGGTTCGGTTGCAGCGGCACCGAAGCCCATCAAGATAGGCATTATCGGGCCTTTCACCGGCCCTGTCGCCTTCAACGGCGGTGAGATGAAGAAAGGAATGATGCTCGCTGTGGATGAGATAAACTCCAAGGGAGGCCTTTTCGGACGAAAGATAAAACTGGTTTTCGGAGACACCGAATCCAAACCTGATAAGGGTGTGGCCGTTGTCAAAAAGATCATCACCAGGGATAAGGTCCTGGTCGTTGGGGGCGGTTATCACAGTTCAGTAAACATAGCAACTTCAGAAGTTTGTCACAGAGAAAAAACGCCGGTTGTCGTGGCCATCGCCATTAGCCCAACCATCACGGCCCGGGGCCTTAACTACGTCTTCCGAACATCCCCCAATTCACCCCAATTTCTTGCTGGGATGAACGAATGGTTAGAGAAGGTGAAAAGGCCAAAGGCCGTAGCCTTTTTTATGGAAAACACGGACTATGGACGGGACGGGGAAAAGATCTGGTCTGCCATTGCCAAGAAAATCGGGGCAAAGGAGCTGGCCCGTCTCTATTTTGAAATCGGCGACACCGATTTCAGCACCCAGATCAGTAAATTAAAGAAACTGAAACCCGAGGTCACCTTCAACATCTGCTCAACCACAGAAGCCTCTTTGATTCAAAAACAGTCCAAGGAACTGAATTTCGTGACCCAGTGGATCGGGGTTGGTGGACAGTTTACCGAGGCTTACTTCAAGATGTCTGGATCAACGTGCCAGTATGCCATGGGTTGTTCTCTGGAGCCGACACTGAACATGAAGGACCCCATTGTTGCCGATTTCGTCAGGCGATACGAGAAGAAATACAAGGGCTCGAGACCGGGCATCTTTCCCAGCCAGGGATACGACAACATTATGGTCATCATGGACGCAATCAAGCAAGCAGGTGAACCCACGGGAAAACTTCAGGTGGACCGGGATCGCATCAGAGATGTCCTCAGAAAGACCTCCTTGAAATTGACTCAAGGGAAAATCGAGTTTGATAAGACCGGCCAAGTGTACACTGTTAGCCCCTCCCCTGTCCAGGTCCAACTAATGGAAGGTAAACCGCAGTTGTTCGTCGTCTATCCTCCAGATAGGGCAGGTTCAGATTATCAGGAACCGCTTCCGTGGGACAAGAGGTAGAAATTCAAGAAGGGTGTACATCCCTATGTAAGTAAGGGATGTACACCTTAATGTGCGCGGGGAATTCATGGAATCTCTATTCTTACAGCAGGTGTTAAACGGTCTGATCGTTGGTAGTGTTTATTCCTTGATCGCCATTGGCTTGACAATGATTTTCGGGGTAATGAAAATTGCAAACTTTGCCCACGGTGATTTTTCAATGCTGGGCGCGTACTTTGCTTTATATGCCACCGCGTTGATGACGGGATTGTTGGGCTGGGTTGGTTCAATGGTTGTAGCTGCCATAGGGGTGGGCATAATCGGCTACTTTGTGGAGCGGTATCTGTTCAGGCCCCTTTTGAGCCGGTGGACGGATATTGACATTATCATGCTCTCCATCGGTTTGTTTATTGTTCTTGAAAACCTTGCCCAGTTGATCTTTGGCGCAACGCCCAAAATGATCACGGATCCTTTCCATAGCGAGAGCGTTAATCTCTTTTTCTTTTCCACGAGCGTTATCCGGTTGTTGTCTTTTCTTTTCGCCATAATAAGTATCGCCTTGCTCCAGGTCTTTCTGACCCGGACAAAAATGGGGGTGGCCATCAGGGCAACGTCCCAGAACAGTAATGCATCCCTGCTCATGGGGGTAAATATCAATTTCATCTATTCTCTAACATTTATGGTTGGATCCGCTTTGGCAGGTCTCGGCGGGGTACTTTACGGTACCATCTTTGCCATATTCCCCACCATGGGGGCAATGCCCACGCTCAAGGCCTTTGCTATCACCATCCTTGGCGGAATGGGGAGCATTCGAGGGGCCATTTTCGGAGGGTTTATCCTGGGAGTGGCGGAAACCCTGGGAGGGAATTACGTCTCAATGGAATACAAAAATAGCATCGGATTTGTGATAGTCATACTGGTACTCCTCATAATTCCACAGGGCTTATTCGGCAAGAAAGAGACATAATAATGAATAGTAGACTAGTTAAATACGCATCTATCGCTGTCGGAATAGTGGCGCTCTTTGTACTACCCATCATTGTCAGAGACCGTTATTTCCAACACATTCTGGTACTCTCATGTATATTTGTCCTTCTGACCTCCAGTTGGAATTTGCTCGCAGGATATGCAGGACTTCTGAATCTCGGACACGCTGCTTTTTATGGGATCGGAGCATACTCATCCGCTTTGCTCGCCATGAATTTCAACATATCTCCGTGGTTAGGTCTTCCCATAGGGGGAATGGTGGCAGCAATCTTTGGGATTTTGCTGGGCATCCCCTCACTCAGATTAAGCGGGCCGTACCTGGTCATCACCACAATCGGGTTCAGCGAAATCATGAGGATGGTTACAATGAACTGGGTGAGTCTTACCCGGGGTTCCCTGGGGCTTTACGGCATCCCGCCGTTGACTCCGATTAAACTTTCGAAAAACCTGTCAATTGAGTTCATTTCCGAGCAAAATGCATATTATGTTATCTTAATCATCGTAATCCTGACATTATGTCTAATGCGAAAATTGGTCCGTTCGGAGTTTGGAATTACCCTGAAGTCCATGCGCGAAGACGAGATGGGATCTGAATCCATTGGAATCAATACGGCCCAGTACAAACTGGCAGTTTTTATGATAAGCACCTTTTTTGCGGGATTAGCAGGCTCCTTTTATGCGCATTATATTCGACTGGTCAGTCCTGAACTACTTACTTTAGGAGAGACCTTTGCAGTTCTGACAATGGCCATGGTGGGAGGCTTGGGAACCATGTCAGGTCCTGTGGTCGGAGCAGTGCTGCTCACCTTTCTCTCAGAAGGGTTAAGGTTTCTGGCGGAGATTATCAATATCGATATTCGGTTGATCATTTATGGCACCATGTTGATGCTGACAATTCTTTTTATGAGAAATGGAGTTGTCGGTTTGTTCGCCGGATTGGCCAGGTATTTCTATAGGAAACCGGGGGAAAAGAAATGACGATTCTTCAGGGAGTAAATATCAGTAAAACCTTTGGTGGCCTCTGTGCTGTCGATAACGTCAGTTTCGAGCTGAAGGCCGATGAGATTCTCGGTTTGATCGGTCCCAATGGCGCAGGGAAGACTACCCTGATCAATCTGATTTCCGGATTCCACTCGCCGGACAACGGCAAAATATTGTTCAGGGAGCAGGACTTAACCGGTCTGAAACCAAGTACGGTCAACAAGAAGGGGATCTCTCGCACCTTCCAGATTATCAGAATATTCCCCAAATTGACAGCTCTGGACAATGTCAAATCTGCTTTGGTGGACCGAAAGACAAGGAATGCCCTGCGGGTTGCCTTTGACTCCCTTAAAAAATCCGAAAAGAACCTGGCCACAGGTCAAAAGGGGGATCTTAAGGCAGGTGAACTTCTAGATTTTGTGGGACTGTATGATTACCGGTATGAACTGGCTGAGAATCTGCCATATGCTTACTGCAAGCGCCTGGAAATTTCGAGGTCGCTGGCCACTCAACCCGAAGTTCTTTTACTGGACGAACCCTCAAGCGGTTTGAACCCAAAAGAACAGAATGACCAGATCTCCATTATCAGAAAGATCCATGAACAGGGGATAGCGATTCTGATTATAGAACATGTTATGAAGGTAATTATGGATATCTCCCACCGCATCATGGTTCTTCACTACGGGAAGAAGATTGCGGATGGGATCCCTAAAGAAATATACAGTAACGAGAAAGTGGTGGAAGCCTACCTCGGAGGTGAAGCGGGTGCTGAACATTGAAAATATTACGGTCCTATACGGCAAAGCTATTGCATTGAAAGATCTTTCCCTTCAGATCAAAAAGGGGGAATTTGTTACGCTGCTGGGCTCGAACGGGGCTGGGAAATCAACTCTCTTGAGGACCATATCGGGAATACTGCGACCTAGGGAAGGCAGGATTGACCTGGATGGCCATGATTTACACAAACTGCCTCCACACCAGATCGTAAAGATAGGTATCATTCACGTCCCTGAGGGAAGAGAAATCTTCCCTGATTTAACGGTTCAGGAAAACCTGCGGATGGGGTCCTATGCCAGGGACGATACTTTAGCCATACGGAAAGACCTTGACTTTGTGTTTGAAATTTTTCACAGGCTGCAAGAAAGAAGGTCTCAAACAGCCGGAACCCTTAGCGGGGGGGAGGCCCAGATGCTCGCTATCGGTCGAGGCCTGCTCTCTGCCCCCAGGATTTTTATGTTAGACGAACCAAGTCTGGGGCTTGCTCCGGTATTAAGGGATACAATTTTTAAGGTTATCCAGAAGATCTATGAAGAGAGAGATATGTCGATTTTGTTGGTAGAACAAAACGCGAAGTTGGCGTTGAGCATGTCTTCTCGGGGATATATTCTGGAAAACGGCAAGATAGCGCTGGAGGGAAGCGGAACCGAATTGTTAAACAATGAATATGTTGAGAAGGCATATTTAGGCTATTGATTGGAGAAAAGTCATTAGACAACTAGCATTTTTTATTTGTAAATTTAAATTATTAGCGCTTTAAGGACATAAACTGTTTCGGCAAGTGTCCTGGGGCCATAGGTTTTAAGACAGACATGTATTATTTTTTGATAAAGATAGATAGTGGAGAGGGTGAAAAGGATGAAAAAATTTATAGATGGAAAAGACTTTGTGTTGTCTTGGATTGATGGGAATTGTAATCCCTTTTTCACATATTCAGACTCCATATGGAGTTTTTCTGAATTAGGGTGTGAAGAATTCCTTTCTTCTCGACTTCTGGTAGGCATCCTGAGGGACAACGACTTTAAGGTTCAGGAAGGCGTTGCTGGTATGCCCACGGCTTTTGTGGCCACGTGGGGGGACGGACGGCCTGTGATAGGGTTTAGCTGTGAGTACGACGCGTTACCTGGCCTGTCCCAGCAGTTTTCGACTCCTGGGGAGCCTCCTGAGAAATTGCCTGTGGTGGATGGGGCTCCGGGCCACGGATGCGGGCACAATCTCTTAGGGGTTGGCAATATAATGGCTGCCGTGGCAACTAAAGAGTGGCTCACAAGAGTGGAAATCCCTGGCACGGTGATGGTATTTGGCACGCCTGCAGAGGAGATTTGTGTAGGTAAGCCTTTCATGGCACGGGCAGGGATCTTCCAGGGAATGGATGCCATTCTTGACTGGCATCCCTGGTTCCACAACTCTGCCAATTACGATACCTGCAATGCCTATTTCAATGTGAAGTATCACTTTCGCGGGCGCACGGCTCACGGCAATGCTCCCTGGATGGGAAGGAGCGCAATGGACAGCGCCTTACTAATGGCCAATGCAATTGAATTCTTAAGGGAACACATCCCTCCCGGTGTCACCGACGCAGCAAATACAATTAACTATACTTTCTCCGATGTGGGCCCCGAATTCCCGAGTGTGGTCCCAGACAGGGCCACTATCTGGGTGATTGGACGGGTCACCACGTCAGATGAAATGGAGCGGATAATAAAGAGGGTAGATAAGTGTGCCGAAGGGGCTAGTCTTGCAACGGGAACCAAGTGGAAGAGGCAGTTTATTACAGCAACGCACGAAAAGATCCCCAATAAGGCCATTTCCGCCGTGCTTCATCAGAATTTGGTCGAGATTGGGGTTCCCAAGTTCGATAGAGATGAACAGGAAATTGCCAAGAAGATGCAAAGAGATCTGAGCGTCGAGCAAACTGGTCTCAACGAAGAGACTATGGAATTTCAGAGCGGGGCTTCAGCTGTCACTGACAATTCTGAATACAGTTGGTTTGCGCCATTTGGTATGGTTTGGGTCACTGCAGCACCAATCGGCATTGGATGGCATAATTGGCAGGTTGTTGCGGCCGTAAGATCTTCAATTGGTAAAAAGGCAATGATAGTAGCCTCTAAAGTATTAGCAGCTTCGGCTGTTGATCTCTTCACGCAACCTCAAATAATTAAGGATGCCAAAAACGAACTCTCCCGAACTTTATCTGGGAGAAAATACGAGAGCCTCATCCCTGTGGGCTCTGCCACCCCTATTGACATAAATCATAAAACCATGGAGAAGTACCGGCCCTTAATGGAACTCCACTATGAAAAATAAAATCAGGAAATCGTTAGTTAGTGTGTCTAATTTTGAAGCGCAATACGCTTTGGCCAATTAGATCGAAAAGGCAATCAATAATTGGAGGAAATCACGATGATAAAGAAGTTTAGAGGAAAGGACTTTTTGACACTGATGGATTTCACTCGGGGAGAGATCATGGATATATTGAACGTGTCTGATGATTTGAAGAAGAAGTGGGCGAGGCACGAACCCCATGAATATCTGAAGGGAAAAACGTTTGCCGCCATTTTTGAAAATCCCTCCACGCGGACACGCAATTCTTTTCAGGTGGGGGCTGCTCATCTGGGGGCCCAGGCTATCTATATTCGGCCGGATGAATTGCAGCTCTCCCGGGGGGAATCGCTAAGGGATACGGCCCGGGTGCTGGATCGGTATTATGATGGTATTTTCATTCGGCCCGCCTCTGGAACAGGCCAGAAGGAAGTAAATCTTTTTTCAGAATATATGGAGATCCCGGTAATTAACGCTTGTAGCGACTTCACCCATCCCTGCCAAGGGCTTGCCGATCTCATGACTATTCGTGAAAAGAAAGGCGATTTCAAGGGATTAAAGGTGGCTTGGTCGGGTGATCCCTGGAATGTCTGCCATTCATTGATGATCGGATGTGGTCTGCTAGGCATAGACATTTATTTGGCGTTTCCTGAAGGCTATGACCCGCATCCAGAGATTCTCAAATTTGCAACCGAGGCTGCTGAGGCCAATAAAACCAAAATGGTGATAACACGAAATTTAAAAGAGGCCATGGATGGTGCGGATGTGGTGGTGGCCAATGTCTTTTTCAGTATGGCCCATGACGCTGAGAAGGAAAAGCGCAAGAAGGATTTCGCACCCTACCAGGTGAATGCTGACGCCGTCTCGGCGGCCAAAGACGACTATATCTTCATGCACTGCGGGCCGGGCTATCCGGGTGTGGAGGCCACCGAGGAAATATTTGAGGGGCCCCATTCGGCCTATTACGATGAAGCCGAGAATAGAATGCACACGGAAAAGGCCGTGCTGGCGCTTTTCTGCTCCTAACAGCGATCAAGGGTCTCATAGGTTATTGCGGGGCGGATTCTTTTCGCCCCTCCATTTCCTTTTAAAACATAAACCAGATTCAGGAGTTTGAAAATGCTCATCGTTGTTGCTCTGGGCGGAAACGCAATCTCCAGAGAGGGAGAAAAAGGCGACATTCCCGATCAAATCAGGAACAGCCGGGCTACGGCAGAGCATATTGTAGATCTTCCTGAAGAGGGCCATAGGGTTGTCATGACCCATGGAAACGGCCCACAGGTCGGTAATATTTTTAGACGGGTGGAAGCGGCCCGCCATTTTCTATATCCGTTGCCTCTAGACATTTGTGGCGCCCATACCCAGGGCGGAATGGGCTATATGTTGCAGCGAGAAATTTTAAATGCCTCAAAAGAGCGCGGTGTCGGGAAAACAGCCTTTACCGTTGTTACCCAGTGTCTGGTCGACCCTGAGGATCGGGCATTTCAGAATCCGACCAAGCCGATCGGTTCTTTTTTTACCAAAGAAAAAATCGCTCCGATGATTGAACATGGCTGGGTGGCCAAAGAGGATGCGGGCCGCGGTTGGCGGCGCGTGGTGCCGTCCCCGAAACCGAAAACCATTGTGGAAGAAGACATTATCAAGAAAGCCATTGAATTTTCAGACGTGGTCATATGTTGTGGCGGAGGCGGTGTTCCAGTGGTTGAAAAGGATGGCCAGCTCTATGGTGTCGAGGGGGTCATCGACAAGGATTATGGGACCAGCCTGCTGGCCAGAATAATTAAAGCCGATTTGATGGTCATTACAACAGGGGTTGAAAGAGTTGCCATTCACTTCAATAAGCCCAATGAGAAATGCCTGAATCGTATGACTGTTGACGAGGCAAGGAGATACTACAACGCCGGTGAATTTCCCGCTGGCAGCATGGGGCCCAAAATATTGGCCGCAATTGAATTTGTTGAAGAAACAGGGAACGACGTTATAATTACGTCTCCGGAAAAAATGATGGATGCCATTGAAGGAAAGACTGGGACACATATTGTAAAAAACTAATCATGAGATTATTGTTCCAATGGCCTGAGGCTATGGAAAATGACAGCTGACTCCAAGTTTAAAAGAAAAAATAAACGGTGCCAGTAAACGGTGCCAGGCATAATTAATTAAGTATTAACATATAGTCTTTCCTTTGTTACTTCCTGGATATGCCCAGAAAACCACGTATACATTTTCCTGGTGCCTTCTCCCATGTCATTGCCTGTGGAAACAGGCGTGAGAAGATATTCCGCAATGAAAAAGACTATCAACTCTATTTGAATTTTTTAAGCGATTATAAAGACGTACCCGTTCACAGGTTCAATGATTCCCGGTTCAAAGGTTCAGTTGGTCTAGATCTCAGTCTCTTTGCCGATATTCCGCGAATACGACGGCGCATCGGACGACATGAACCTAACACCCAGAAACTTTTCAAACGCATTTTTGCGTATTTCCGCAATAGGCTTTATCATCGCTGTCACACTATGTTCGCAGACGCTGAACCTGCCCGCCATCTGGCAGGCGGGGCTGATAATAATCTCCAACCTTGTAAAGAGACAACCTGGAACGTTGAACTTTTTAACCGTGAACAGTTACATAAAGACGTATATGGTTTTTCTCTTTATGCTTACACATTAATGCCCAATCATGTGTTATGTTGAGCTCAAAATAACAGTTCCACCTGCTCTGCAAAACAAAGAATCGGTCATTATCATAGAGCTACCTCGACGTGTTGAATTCCCTCAAAAACCATTGCTGTTGGTTCTTCTTCTTGAAGGCAAAGCTCAATAACCTCTCTAATTCTGGGCATCAATTCTTCCATAGTTTTAGCCTGGGTATAGCAACTCTTCAAGGAGGGAACTGTACCTACCAAATACCTGTCTTCATTCCGTTCTATCAAAACACTAAATTTGTATTTTTTCACATTTCCTCCTCTCAAAGAAATTTTCCATAAAGAAGCCACAAAAATTACTAATATTTAATATTATCAGCGACTTCCCAGTGTGGTCAATAGAAAATATGATAAAAATATGATCCTTCTCGGTTTTTAAATCTGGGACGGATATGAGCTGCCTATTGTTATTTACAATTATGGGCCTAGAAAACCTATGAGATAGCTCCAGAGACACAGAGAGAAAAGAGATAAAAGGGTAGAAAGGGTTACAGCCGTTGAGGCAAATTTAACATCTCCTTCCATCTCGCTTGACATTATTACAGAAACCGTGGCCGTTGGTACCCCCAACAGGGTTGCAGCCACCTCGATGGAAAATGGATGTACCCCGGCATTATGGAGTAACACTACTCCTAAGCCGGGAAGAAAGAGAAGTTTGAGGGCTGAGGAGGAAAAAAGCCAGTAAAGGCTTTTTGACATTAGTGACAGAGACAAGGATGCCCCAATGATTAAAAGCGCCATAGGCAGAGCCATGCCAGAGACAATTTCCAGGAATCTGTTTAAGAAATTAGGCAATTTCAAGCCAAAGAAGGAGAAGGTTATTCCAACCAATGCGGAAATAATAATTGGGTTTAGAAAGATGCTCTTGAGTATTGTTATAAATGATTTAATCTTTTTTCTTTTCGTAGCAGAGTAGATATTGAAAGATAGAACAGATAATATGTTTTGTGGAATTATAATAAATGGCGCCAAAAAACTTGCAATTCTAAGGCCATTGTTTCCTAAGGCGTAGAAGACTACAGCAAGACCGATATAGCCAATATTTCCATGCATAGAAGTCTGGATGAAGCTTGCAGCCGAGGCAGATCCGAAAGTGGAGAATATCTTGAGCCTGACAAACAGAAGAGAGAATAGCCAGACAATAAATACAGATAAAGATGAAATGAGTGCAAGGTTTATGTCAAATGTTTCATGAAAAGGTGCACGGGATAACTTGATAAAGAGAAGTGCCGGGATACCTATATAAAATACAAGTCGATTAGCTCCCTTTACAAAGACATCTGGAAAGAAGCCCAATCTTTTGGCCCCTGCACCTAAAAATATTACTAAAAAAACCGGGAGTATGTTTAGAGCTATGTTCATGAGAAAATATATGATTTGTAACCGTGAGCGCTTACGATTATCTCAATAAAAAAACAGTCTATTGACCCCAAAGCATATTTCATATAAAAAGTGGTCTATTGATATGTAAAGAATCCAGGCCCAGCCTCCGGCCTGTAAGGCCTACGGCCCGGAGGGAGCACCCGGCTTTGATTTATCCCTACAGGGGATTTGTGATGCCTACCCGCCATCACGAGCGCAGGCGAGGCGGGTGGGCCAAAGAACGCTGACCTTGCTCAGAGAGTAAGGTTTTTCCCCTAGAATAGATGAGTTTTTACCTATGAGCGTGCAAAATAGCAATGGAAAAAGTTCTCTCTTTAAACTTCCCCATGTCTGGGCATTCACCACCTACTTTGCAGAGGGTCTTCCTTATACCTTAATTAGAATGGTTTCTTCTGTTTTTTTTAGGGATATGCGGGTTAGCCTTGAGGCAATTGGCCTTACATCCCTCTTTGGCGTACCGTGGGTTATGAAATTTTTATGGGGCCCAGTCATAGACCAGTTTGGAACCAAAAGGAAATGGATCCTTATAATGCAATTTTTTTTGGTTATCTTATTTATTATCGTTGCCTTTATGAGCGCCCTTCCGTATGGGATTAAGCTAATAGCAGGGCTTTTTTTTGTCGGTGCAGTTTTATCAGCTACCCATGATATTGCCATTGACGGCTACTATATGGAGGCGCTCGATAAAGAAGGTCAGGCCAAGTTTGTAGGCTACAGGGTGATGGCCTATCGCCTGGCAATGATGGCAGGAACAGGTATAATTGTTACCATCGGGACAACAGCAGGCTGGCTTTCTGCTTTCTTTGCAGGAGGTGCCTTTCTTGGTCTTCTATTTGTCTACCATGTTTTTTTCCTTCCTCATGTTGAAGAAGAAAACATAAAAATACACACTTTGTTGAAGAGGGTATTTAGGATAAAATTCCTCATTGCCGGTATTACCCTGGTTTTAATCTTATGGGGAATGAGATCTCTCTTCTGGAAAAGATTGAGTGACAGAGTAATTACATTGCTCCCATTTTTAAAATCAATAAGCCTTGCGGGGTGGGTTGCGATCGGGCTTCTACTTCTGTTAATTGGGCTGGCCATCTTTAAAAACAGGATAAAAGGGCTATTCTTCAGGGACAAGGAATCGTTTTATTCAAGGGCCTTCTTTGACTATATGGATAGGGATAAGATGGCAGTGGTCATAGCCTTTATAATCCTTATGAGGACAGGGGAATCAGCGCTATCCTCTATGGTTGCGCCCTTTATGGTTGATCTGGGGATAAAGATTCATTACGGATGGCTTTCCGGTGGAGTTGGACTACCTTTTTCCATTATTGGGGCTATGGCTGGGGGATTTTGGATCTCTAAGTTTTCATTAAGAAAGACGATCTGGCCGTTCCTGTTAGCCCAAAATCTCACCAATGTAATATATATGGGTCTGGCCCTTAGCCTAACAAAATATATTGCCGTAAATACAGGTGCAGATGTTGTAGTATCTATAGGACATTTTAATCTTTTTTTAGTTGCATGTGTGCATGCCTTTGATCAGTTTGCTGGAGGTCTGGGCACGGCAGTTCTCGTAACCTTTTTAATGAGAACATGCCTGGAGCGGTTTAAGGCAGCCCATTTTGCTATTGGCACGGGCCTGATGAATATTAGCGGTGTTTTGGCAGGTGTTGTTAGTGGCTTTTTAGCAGAGAGGCTGGGTTACGGAGTTTTCTTTGGAATTAGTTTTCTGTTATCCATTCCTGGCATGTGTTTGATATTCTTTATCCCTTTTTTAGATAACAGGTCGCAGATCGTAAAGAAACGTAACTAATCCTCTACTTTTATCTTTAGATAGAAATCCCCTCTCCTTTCCCCATTCAACTGTCTACCCAACCCAGGAAGCCTTAGCTTGCTCCCCTCAGAGGTACCTGGCGGGATGTTTAACATAAACATCCTTTTCTTGAAACCTTTCGGGATGTTAACAAGCTTTCGAGCACCAAAGATGGCCTCCCTTTTTGTAATAGATATATTTCCATACATGTCCGGATCCTGACCGAAACTGACTGGCCTTATCACTTGTATTCTTTCAGATCTTTTTTTCTTGATTATCTGTCTGATCTTTTTGCCTACAGGACGTTCCTTGAATGACAAAAACATTTTAAGAAAGATAATTCCAAAGATGAATCCTCCGATATGTGCCCACCAGGCGATACCACCCTGCCCTCCAGTGGATGCTGCACTAAGGAACTGAAAGATAAACCAGATGCCAAGAAAGAAAACAGCAGGTATTTCAACCAGCGGAAAGAAAAAGAACATTGGTATGAGGGTCAATATCCTTGACTTAGGATATAGTATCATATAGGCCCCCATCACTCCTGCAATAGCCCCACTCGCCCCGATGGTAGGCATCTGAGAGTTCCAGTTAATGACAAGATGGGAGAAACCAGAGGCGAGCCCGCACAGAAGATAAAAGAGAAGATACCTGAGAGGACCCAGCCTATCCTCCACATTGTCGCCAAATATATAAAGTGACCACATATTCCCAAGGAGATGAAAAAATCCCCCGTGGAGAAACATAAAGGATACAAAGGAGATGATTTGCTGGCCAAGGGTAAAATATGAAGAAATTGCTGGGACTGTGTACTTGGCAGGGACGAGCCCATAGGTATAGATAAACCGATTTAATTCGTCACCCTGAGTGAGCTCTATAACAAAGAAAAGGACATTAAGAACAATAATTGCTGTATTCACTACAGGATAATTTTTTGAACGAATTGTGTTTCTAATAGGGATCATTTAAGTGTCTAAAGTGAGCTAAAGTGAGCTAAAATTAAAAGTTAATAAAACAAATAACAGGCAACGCACAATCCTCTTTTTTTGAATTGTGGATTCCTTAATTCCAAATTTTTAACTATAGACAACAGGCTCTCTGAGGATCAGGGATATAGACTGAGTGGATGTCATAGCAATAGCAGGGTAAACATCTCTGAGGGATATCATCTGCCTTAAATTATCAGCAGTTCTTGAAACAAGCATGGCCAGATCACCTTCGGTCATATCTGCTATAGTTAAAACCCTTTCCCAATCGAGCCCTTTTGCCCAGGCATATATTGTAGCCGCTGCCCACAATGGAAGTGGTCTTACAGGGAATCCATGAATAGTTTTTCTTTCTATAAGAGGGGCGAGACCGTCTTTCAATTTGTTATATGCATTCATAAGTTCTTGTGGAACCTTTGATTGGTCAAACTCAACATCTATTTCCCTGTCGTAAACAAACACAGCTATAAGGGCAGCCAAAAGGCAAGGGTCTGATCCAGGAAAGAGGTCTAACCTCAGGCCTTCAGCAATCATAAGAGGGTGGTCAATCCTGAGCTGAGATGCCCACCTCCCATCACCTGTCAAGGCGCCGTTATCTTTTACATACCCTTCTGCCCTTAAAAAATTCAGATGCCGCATAAAGTCAGCCTGAAGTTTTTCCCTAAAAGCATTGGCCGCATCCCACAGATGAGAAAAGTCTTTTAACATTGATCTAAATGACTTATTGCGCTTCCCATGACAGGTGTGGAAATGCCCACATCTATTGCATATTAGCTGATCACGTTCCTGTTCAAGCAAAATGATTCGGTCCTTAAACGGTTTAACTCTTTTAATCTCTTCTGCTCCTAACGGCAATTCTTTGAGGGGAGAAAATGGTTCATCTGATAATATATTAGAGAAAAGCCTCTTTAAAGTGTGTGGGTCATCAGTTGATTGGATGTTTACTACCTTATTCAGGATAGTTGACACCTTTTCTGGCGCAAAAAATCGCATCTTTGGTGGTTTCTTTCTTCCCTGGCTATACCTTAGGCGGTAGGCAAGGACGCCATTTTGATCTTTCTTTGTATGTGCTTTTAAAACGCAATATAGTCGAGACCTATTATCCAGAAATAGCCTCCCAGGCACAAGATTGGCAATTTTAGAAAGGATATCCTCAAGCTGTTTTTTCTCTTCTCCTATCTTTCTGATATCATTTTTTATCGTAACTATTTTTCTTGACAAAGTAAGGACAGATTCTGGGGTGCTGCACAGGGAATGAGGAAGGGACTCCATTAATCGTTGACCGGTTTCTTCAAGCCTATCTTCAATCCCTTTGTCCCTATTTGCCAGATTCAGATAGTTAGCAAAGGATCGAAGAAGAAGCCCTTTAATTTCTTCAGGATTATGGGATAGAAGAAGGTTTAAAACCATGGAAAAATCAATTTTTATCTGGCTTAAAACATCTTCAGGCGGAGATCTCAATAATGTTGCAATTAAGGGAGTATCTAAAAAGTGTCCAGGAATCACCATAGCAAAACCGATATTGTCCATTCCCCTTCTCCCTGCTCTTCCTGTCATCTGGTGAAGTTCAGTGGCTGTTAAAGGAACAAATTTATGCCCATTGTATCTGTCAGAATTAAGAAAAATGATACTCCTTGCAGGAACATTTATTCCCGCAGCCACAGTGGAAGTTGCAAACACAGCCTCAAGCAGTCCCTTCGCCATTAGATCTTCAATCATTAATTTCCACAATGGTAGCTGTCCACTATGGTGCGATCCCACACCAAGGTTTCTCAGGTGCCATACTTGATTATGTCGAGCAAGGTGTGGGTGCAGATGTATCAATTCATCAATCCTTTTGTTCAGCATCTCTTTACTATATTTATCGCGGCCTGTTGTTGTGCTACATAAGTCTAATGCATCATCACAATTTGCCCTGGATTTTAGAAAAAATATGGCTGGAAGAAGATTATATTTCCTTAACACCGCTAATATCTCTCCAAATGGGGGAAGCCTTCTTCCTGTCGAAATGGGAGGGGTTTTTGGGTTGTTAATATAATCCAGAACCTTTTTATCAAGACCTTTCCTGTTGATTAATGGAAGAAGCCTTCCTGTTGGATGGAAAAAGAGTGGGAATAGTGGGACAGGCCTTCCATTTTCTTCAATCACCACACATTTTTTACCCCTTAAATGTTGAAGCCACCCTGCAATCTGATAGGAGTTCTTTATGGTGGCAGAGAGTAAAAGGAGAGGAATCCGGGCAGGAAGATAGATAATGATTTCTTCCCATACAACTCCCCTATCTTGGTCTCCAAGAAAATGCGCTTCATCCAAAACAACAAGATCTGCACGCAAATCCTCGGCTGTATGCATGGCATCATAGAGCTGGTTCCTGAGGATCTCGGTCGTTCCTACAATAATTGGTGCATTCGGATTCTCGACCCTATCGCCAGTTACTATACCAACATTTTCTTTTCCAAATTGGGCTCCAAGCTCTATGAATTTGGAATTGGAAAGGGCCTTAAGAGGAGACGCATACCATGATTTCCCACCATTTTTATGTATTGTATCTATTGCCTCTGTCGCAATCCATGTCTTACCGCTTCCGGTTGGCGCTGAAACCAGACAATCCGTTTTTTTAATAGCAGTTAGGGCTTTAATCTGGAATGAGTCTGGTTGAAAACGATCTTGTTCTGGTACCCCGATTTTTGAAAAGACACTTTTCAGCCTTAGATCTGCGCTTGCTTTAATAGGTGGAGTAGAGTGTTTCGAACCTTGTCTTTGTCTGTAATTGGGAAAAATTCTTTTGTATTTCTTTTTAAAAACTGTCACTATATATTTCCTTTTATTGTAACCATTCAGCCACTATTCAGCCACTAAGTCACCAAGGCACAAAGGGTATTAAATGGTCAATGAAAAACTATCAATTATCAATTTTAAATTGCTAATTTTAAATTTTAAATTGTTAATTTTGGTGTCTTGGTGGCTATAGCAATAATTTAAAATTATAGACCAATAACAACTGTTTCCTCAATACTAAAATTTAGCCATTGATATTATGGGTGATATTTCAATCGGAAAAAGTGATCCTGCAGAAGAGATTAGAATTATCTTTAACTCTAAAAGACAAGAGATTGAGTTACGGTTAAATGAATTTAGGAAAATCTGGAAGAAAGGAACAAAGAAAGAGATCTTTGCTGAACTTGCTTTCTGTATTCTAACGCCTCAGGCAAATGGAAAACTGTGCTGGTCTGCTGTGGAAAATATGATAAGAAAAGGAGTGTTATTTACAGGAGATAGAGGTCAGATTGTAAAAGAATTGAGTAGCGCACGGTTCATACAAAAGAAATCGGCCTATATTATTGAGGCGAGAAAAAAATTGTTACTTGACAGCAAGGTCTCTTTGAAATCTGTAATCAGTCAGATTGGCGATGGTTATAAGGCAAGAGAATGGCTTGTTCAAAATGTAAAGGGTATAGGCTATAAAGAGGCGAGCCATTTTTTAAGAAATATCGGATTCGAGCAGAATCTTGCAATTCTCGACAGACACATAATAAAAAATTTACAATTTGTTGGTATGATAAAAGAGATTCCAGGCTCTCTATCAAAAGGAAGGTATTTTGAAATAGAAAAAAGGATGATGGAATTCTCAAAAGCAGTTCAAATACCTATGAGCTATCTCGATCTGGTGATGTGGTATAAAGCGACAGGTGAGATATTTAAATAGATGGGATCAAAATTTTGGTCGAAAATTGTAAAGCAATTATGTGGGAGGAACTATGATTGTAAGAAATATGAAAGACAAAGAGGTTATGGATACCACGTATCTGGCCCACGGTGGTGCCATAGCACAGATGATACTGGATCGAAGGACATTGAAAGAGATAGGATTCCTGGCTACTGCAAGGCTTGCGCCTGGAAGAAGGATTGAGACCCATGTTGATCCCATGGAAGAGGTTTATTTTATCATGGATGGTGAGGGAGAAATGAGTGTGGATGATGAAATACGGCATGTGGTGCCGGGAGATGCCATATGGATTCCAACTGGTTCAAGCCATGGCCTTGCTAACACAGGAAATGAAGATTTAGTAATCTTGGTTGTTGCATCACCAGCATGGGAGTAGTATCGAAGGTCTACAATATAAATTTATTCAATTACAGGTAACATTATTAATGCTCTATAGCCCATCATTTATCACCATGGCCTTTTCTAATCTGTTTACCGTATCAAGTTTTGGCACCTTCTTTCTGTTCCCCCTTTTTATTACAAGCCATGGAGGCTTTAAATCAGATATAGGGATTATTATGGGTGTCTTCGCCCTCTCCTCTGTTCTCTGTCGTCCCTGGATCTCGGATATGATCGATCGGATCGGGCGGAAGAGAAGCTACACTATTGGATGCATTATCATGAGCGTCCTTCCGCTTATCTACCTTCTGTTTCGAGGCACCCTTTCTGATTTCTACCTTTTCCTCATTCTTGTACGGATTTTACACGGCGTAGGATTGGCCATATGTTTTACGGCTTCGTTTACCTATATTGCTGATATTGTTCCTGCGGAGCGCTTAAATGAGGGGATCGGTATGTTTGGGGTCACCGGCCTCACAGGCCTTGCTATTGGACCTGTCATTGGTGAGATAATAATCACTGAATTTGGCTTTTCCGCCTTCTTTTTTGCTGCTACAGGAATGGCGACCCTTGGCCTGATGATTCATCTTCCCCTTTCAGAATCTTTTGTGAATGATTCTCAAAAATTCTCCCAGTCCTTCTTCACTGTTCTCGCAAAGAGAAAAATTTTATTCGTGGCCTTGCTTGCCTTTCTGTTTGGGGTTGGTTTGGCGGCCACCGATAGCTTTGTCTCTCCTTTTGCTAAAGAACAGGGAATTGCATTCATCTCCTTTTACTACATATCCTATTCTTCAGCAGCGGTTCTCACAAGGCTTCTTGGAGGGAGGCTTGCGGACAGGATTGGAGAAGACCGGATCATACCATATGCTCTGACATTGACCGGGGGCGGCCTTTTGATTTTAATGCTCCTGGGAGGGAATTCCATCCTGGCCCTTTCGGGTTTGATGTCGGGCTGTGGACACGGGTTTCTTTTCCCATGCCTAAACTCTCTGGCAATACGCAACGAGCCTATTGATATCCGGGGAAAGATTATTGGTGTCTTTACAGGGGGAATTGATGCCGGAACCTTTGTCGGGTCAATCATCTTGGGCTACATAGGACAATGGGCTGGCTTTCAGGCGCTCTTTTTTGCAGCAGGCCTTACACTCTTCATAGGGTTTGGAGTTCAGCGGTTTCAAGTAAGAAACAATAGGTAATCGACTATGAGATAAAGGAGAGGTGTGAATTAAAAAGGGCTGAAAGATTTTTTAATAAAAGTAGCAAACTCTTTGAGATTCTTTACTCTAAAACTATCTTTTGGCTTTGTACCGTCTCTATCGAGATAAAATGCCTTTATTCCTATGCTTTTTGGGACTAAATAGTCGAATTCATAGTGGTCTCCTGTATGGATAGTATCGGATGGTTCCGTTTTCATGATTTTGCAGATTTGTTTATAAAATTGAGGGGTCTTTTTCACCTGCCTAAAATCAGATGTAGCTGAAAAGATTCTGGTAAAGTAATTTTCAATTCCCACCTCCTTTATCTCAACCTCAACAAATTCCCGGGCTGCATTTGATAAAACAATGAGGTTATAGTATTGTGCCAGATCCTCTATCACCTCTTTAGCTTCTGGGAATGGCCGGATTTTATCCCTGTGTTCCTCGAGCAGATTTTCCCATCTTCCAGGGAGCTCAAAGTATTTAAACCAATATGTGATATCATACCATTCTAAGTTTAGGTCACCAACCCGCTCATATTCGGCAATCACTATCTGTGCAGCCTTAGAAGTGCTGATATTGTGTTTTTTTGCATAAAGCTGAGGGATGCCAATTTCCCATATAAAGATTGTATAGGCGGGTTCAATAAGGGTGTTATCTAAATCAAAAGAGATAAGTTTTTTCTTTTTCATTTTTTACCTGATTATGGCAGGCTGCTTTTAAGAAAAACGGAAAGTCAATTACAATATCAGTTACCCGTGTACGTTATTGTTTTATTCTCCTGGCAATTTCTTTTCCTGTTATTATTCCACTGACCGAGGCCTGGATGAGACCCCTGGTGATACCAGCGCCGTCTCCTGCTATAAAAAGATTCTTTAGCTCAGATTCAAGATGTTTTGTTAATTTTATTCGGTGAGAGTAAAATTTTACTTCAATACCATAGAGAAGTGTGTGTTTTGAAAAGATACCTGGCGTGAGGTTGTCCAATATTTCAAGCATCTCGATGATATCTTTTAGATATCGATAAGGAAGAACAAAGCTCAAATCGCCAGGAGTCGCTTGATTGAGGCTGGGCTTTGTAATGCATTTTAAAATCTTCTTTTCCGTTGATCTCCTGCCTGCAAGGAGATCGCCAAGCCTCTGAATGATGGCCCCTTTTCCGAGCATATTAGCAAGAGAGGCGATATACTTGCCGTATTTAATTGGATTATGGAAGGGATCTGTAAATGTGCTACTTACGAGGATAGCAAAGTTGGTGTTATCTGATTTTTTTTGGGTGTAACTATGGCCATTTACTGTAATGATGTCATCAGATTGTTCAAGGACAACTTCACCATATGGATTCATGCAGAATGTTCTAACCTTGTCATCAAATGTCTTTGAATAATAGATCAGCTTGGCTTCATATGCCTCTTTTGTGAGTGGTTCTACAATAGGTGCAGGCGCCTCTATCCGTAGTCCTATGTCTACCGGGCTATGAAGGGAGGATAAATTCAACAAATCAGTTTGAGATTTCATCCATCCTGCCCCTATTCTGCCAGGTGCAGCTACTACAAAACGGCTATGTATTACCCGGCCATCTGTTAGCCTAACACCGGTTACCTCATTTTTATTAGTTAAAATCTCTTCCACCCTACATTCAGTCTTGATGGATATGTTATCAATAAGGTCCTGGCGTATCTTTTTTAAAACAGAGACACAGTTTTCAGTCCCCATATGCCGTATCAATGTGGGCACAAAGATTAACCCAACCCTTTGAGCATTGGCAGAAAGAGTTTCTATTTCAGCCAAATTAGCGCCATAAATCTTTTCAGGTGCCCCATAGCTGAGATAGATTTTGTCTGCTTCTTGCAAAAATGTTTCTAATTTTTTGGTGGGTATAAGCTCATTCAGAAATCCACCAACCTCTGTGGACAGGTTTAATTTTCCATCACTGTAGGCACCTGCCCCACCCCATCCGCAAAGGAGATCGCGACCTGATCGCCTATCTCTCTCAGCAATGTCTTTTCCCTGTTCTATAAGCAGGATCTTGCCGATGCCCATTTTAGTGAGTGTTAGGGAAACAAAAATGCCGGCTGGTCCCGCCCCAATAATAATAACATCATAGTCAGTCTTCATTGCTCCTATCCTTTTAAAAAAATGATATCTTATTAAATACCTGTAGATTTTTTAATTGTAAAGGATATCTAAATAGAATTGTTACTTTAGGTAAAATGTATTATTATATTACCTATGAAGAAGGGGAAAAAGAATCACGTGGGAAGAAGAGAAGATTATGGCTACTATCGGTGATGTTGTAGAGGTCTATTATAGGGAGAAGCCGGCCTTTTTTGCCAGGATTGACTCCATTACGCCCGACATAAAAAAGAATTGGTTTATGGTGGAGCTTCTGATTTTAACTACGCCCCTGAGAAAAGTTACGTGGACATTGAGAGAAGAATATATAAATGGTGTACCATTCACAATGGAAGGAAATGAAATAAGAATAGAGGCTATAACTCCTCTTCCGATAGAGAAAGATTCTGGGGATAGTCCAGAGAAACCCACTAATAAGCTTTTATCTAAGGATGGAAGAAAGATAATACCCTTTAAGAAACCTAAGAAGGACGCTAAAAAGGAGGCTTGATAAAGCCTTAATAGACATGCTAAATCATCTTATGGAATAAATGGGATATCTTTAGTAAAATGTCTTATATAATGAGGCCATAAAGATATATTGACAATTAATATTTGTTTAAGTTAAATGAAAGTCATAGGGAATGTAAGTCAGAATATTGTAGGAGAGTAATTACTATGCTCAAAGCGATGACGATATCTTCATTAAATATGGACCCAGTAACGAATAGTCCAATAATTATCTTAAAAGAGATTGATGGGGAACAGACATTACCTATTTGGATAGGCCTGCTCGAGGCAACGGCAATTGCCAGTGAAATAGAAGGTGTAAAGTTTTCAAGACCCATGACACATGACCTTTTGAAGGATGTTATGGATAAGATGGATATTACCGTCAATAAAATAGAGATCTGTGACCTAAAAGATAACACCTATTATGCCATTATTCATATAACGAGAGATGGCAAAACCTTGTCAATAGATTCTCGTCCAAGTGATGCCATTGCCCTGGCCCTTAGGGCTGAAGCCCCTATATTTGTTTCTGATGAGGTTTTAAAGAAATCTAAGCAGATTGAGGAGACCAGAGAAAGTGAGGCAGTGGATAAAAGCGAGAAAGGAAAAAAGTGGCAGGACATACTTGAAAAGCTCAAGCCAGAGGATTTTGGCAAATACAAGATGTAAACCCTGTTAGAAGGTTTAAATGATGCTCGAAACCGTGGTTAAACTTATTGGTTATAAAAATTGTGCATAAGAAGTAAGGCCTTATTTCTGACAGGGTAAATCCTGTGAGCATATGGAGTATTTTAACTGGATAACAACAACAATAGCCAATAAGGAATATGCACCTTCAAATCATAGCTCAATGCCAACCAAGATAATCCTTTTAATATTTAATTGATGATAGATCTCCATGCCTATTCCCCTCATGACCCGCCAATTTGCTCAGATGGTAGCCCATGGGACTGGGCTGGGAAAAAATGCCCTTGAGGAGATGCTCGGCAATTCCCGAGACCTTATAAATAAAATCCTCTGAGTTTAGACTCACTGCTTGTTACTCATTATTAACTGCTTTTTACACTCATCACATTCAATACACACAGCAATGAAAAAGTCTGTTATCTACAAGATATCGGGAATTTTGATCGTTCTTTTCTGGCTCTTTATTATGGTAGAACTGGTAAAGCGGACAAATTTTAACCAAGAGGGTGAAGATGTTACACATATCGACAAGAAAGGTTCCTTAGAAAACCGTTCAGAAGAATGGAAAGAGATCTTTTTAAAAGGGCGCAAGGTTGGATACACCGTTACAAGAGTTAACAAGATTAGCAACATGTTCGAGATAAATGAGGAGATATTTCTTACTGTTAATTTAATGGGCTCGACACATGAGATTCTTAGTTCTACAAAGGCAGAGTTAGATGAAGAATTCCGTTTGAATAATTTTAACTTTTCACTTTCCTCTGGTCTCATTGAGTTCAAAATATCCGGCACCATAAAGGGAAATAATCTTTATCTCTCAATGGGAGAGAAAGGGAAAGAAGAAACCAAATTAATTAGATTGCCATCAAAACCAATGATTAGCGCAGGCATGACGGAGTTTTTTAAGTCTTGCACATTCAAGGTAGGTGACTCTTATCGTTTTCCGGTCTTTGATCCCACTACCATGACAACTAATCCTGCGGTTATTAGGGTAGTGGCAAAAGAAGACGTCGAGGTTGACAATAAACTATATAAGGCATTCCGGTTGGAAATGAACTTTTTAGGACAGCCTCTGGTTTTCTGGATTGATGAAGGGGGGGAATCTCTAAAGGAGGAGGGTTTTATGGGATTTACTCTTGTCAGATCCAGTCCCACTAAGGCCCCATTAGGATTAGATAGATCAAAAAGAATAGATTTTTATGAATTATCAGCCATAAAAGTAGCTCAAAGGCTCACAAATCCCAGAGAACTATCATATCTAAAAATTCTTTTTGATCAGACACCTTCACCTATGTCTGTTAATGGGCCAAGGCAATCATTAACTGGCAGGGTCCTTACAGTGATAAAAGAAACCCCTCCCTTTACAGCTAACTATACAATACCGTATAAGGGTAAAGAAAACAGTTTATTACATTTTCTAAGACCGGAGATGTTAATTCAATCTGATGATCAGGAGATAATCAGCTTAGCCGGGCGAATAGTTAAGAAAACTGTTGATCCCTTTCTGGCGGCTCAGATGATCATGGGGTGGGTTTTTGAAAATTTACAGAAGGTACCGGTTGTATCCATACCTGATGCAAGGGAAATTCTTTCTCACAGAAACGGCGATTGTAATGAGCATGCCACTATTCTGACTGCCCTATTACGGGCCGTTGGAATTCCAGCCAGAATCGTTGTTGGTCTGGTTTACAAAGATGGAAAATTTTATTACCATGCATGGAACGAGGCTTACATAAACAGATGGATTTCCATGGATGCAATCCTAAGGCAGATGCCTGTTGATGCTACCCATATCAAACTTATAGAAGGTGGGATTGAAAAACAGGTCCAGATTGCAGGAATAATTGGGAACCTCAAGTTTACTATTTTGGATTACCGGTAGTATTTCGGCCACAAAGACACTAAGACACTAAAATTATCATATAATTTTTTTAATGCAATTTATTGTTTTTAATATCTGCTTGGCAGTTTCACCACAAATAGGCTTAATATCCTTTCTTTGTGCCTTTGTGCCTTAGTGGCTGAACTGTTAGGATTACCAATGATTACATTTGAGAACCTTACAAAGATTTACCGTGGAATAAAGGCTGTTGATAATTTGAATCTGAATATTCCTCGAGGAACCATCTTTGGTTTTATAGGGCCAAATGGAGCAGGAAAGACAACTACTATCAAGATGATGGTAGGTGTGTTACAGCCTACCAGGGGTAAGATCTATATAAATGGCTTAGATATAGCCAGGGAGCCATCGAAGGTGAAAAGGATTGTTGGTTTTATACCTGATCGGCCTTTTCTTTATGAAAAACTCAGCGGTATAGAGTTCCTTAGATTTAAGGCGGGACTCTATAGAATGAAAGAAAATAGGTTGAATGAAAAGATTTTAGATTTACTGAGTCTATTTGAATTAAGTGACTGGGGTGATGAGCTTATTGAATCTTACTCACACGGCATGAAACAACGGCTCATTATAGCCTCAGCTATGATACATAAACCCAGGGTTATTATTGTTGATGAGCCAATGGTGGGTCTCGATCCAAAGGGAGCTAAGTTGGTAAAAGAGGTATTTAAAGAGTGGGCAAATGATGGAGCTACAGTTTTTATGTCTACTCACACCCTGGCTTTGGCCCAAGAGGTATGCCAACAGATAGCTATTGTAGATAAAGGCAGAATTGTGGCCTCAGGAACATCTGAAGATCTAAAAAAACAGGCAGGTGTAGAAGGAAATTTAGAGAGTATATTTCTTAAAATAACAGGAGGGTAGTATCCAGGTGGGAATGTTTAAACTTCTCATTTCTCCCAGACTCATCAGTGTTAAAAATGGCCTTAAGAGATCACGGAGTAATAGAAAGATAAAGATTTTAGTCCTAACTGGCGCAGGTTTCCTGTTTTGGTTGGTCCTTTTTTTCCTTACCTATAAAGTACTCATGTATTTTTCTTCTCAGGAGATGATAGGTGATATTCTTGCAAGGCATCTTCTTGGCATGGTTTTTTTAATATTTTTTTCTATTCTAATCTTCAGCCATGTTATAACCGCCCTTTCTAATCTCTACCTCTCTGACGATTTAGAAATATACTACTCTTCGCCAGCAACGCTTACAGAGGTATTTCTGAGCCGATCCTTTTATACGGTATTTGATAGTTCCTGGATGGTGGTTGTGTTTGGCCTTCCCCTAATGATGGCCTATGGACTTGTTTACCATGCTGGCCTTGATTATTATCTTAGCCTGATCTATGTGTCTTTTCCTTTAATTATTATTTCTGCATGCTTAGGCATCATGGTGATTATGGTTTTAGTGAGGTTTTTTCCTGCTCAAAAGGCCAGCGACATTATCATGCTTATGTCTGTTATTCTCATTGTTATTCTCTATTTGCTTTTCCGATTCTTAAGACCAGAAAGGCTGGTCAATCCAGACGCATTTATAAGCATAGCTCAGTATTTAGGTGCCTTAAAGTCCCCTGACTCCCCTTATTTGCCAAACCATTGGGCAACGGATATTCTGTGGGCACGATTGACTCACTATCCAGCAACTCAGGTATTTAACGCTATTCTCCTCTGGAGTACCGCCCTTGCAATGGTAGTAATAGATATCTGGATGGCTGGACGTATATATTTTAGTGGTTTTTCAAAGGCACAGGAGGCAAAAAAAAGAAGTCATATCGGTAAGAGAATGCTTGAAAGAATAGTATCAGCAGTAACCAAACCGTTTGGGCCAGAGAGCGCTTCATTGATTGCCAAAGATGTGCGCACCTTTTTTCGGGACAATAGCCAGTGGTCACAGCTCCTTCTCTTGGCTGCCCTTGTTGTTGTGTATATCTATAATTTCAGCGTTCTCCCCTTAGAGAGAAGCCCAATAAAGTCTATATATCTTCAGAACGCATTATCCTTTCTGAATATTGGGTTAGCAGGATTTGTTATTTCGGCTATCTCTGCCCGTTTCATCTTTCCGGCAGTAAGCTCAGAAGGTCAGGCCTTCTGGATTGTCCTTTCTTCACCTCTTTCATCACGGCGTTTCCTTTGGTCTAAATATTTTGCCTATCTCCTTCCTATGCTTATTTTGTCTGAGGTGTTAATAATTTACACCAATTACCTGTTAAAGGTAACTCCCTTTATGATGGCCTTGTCCTCAGTAACTATATTTCTTTTAGTCTTTGGAATTGTTGCTTTAGGGATTGGCCTGGGTGCTGTTTACCCAAATTTCCACCATGAAAATATTGCCCAGGTAGCAACAGGCTTTGGAGCGTTAATCTATATGATAAGTAGCTCAGTTTTTATAGCCTTGGTCATTATGCTGGAGGCCGGGCCAGTGTACGCTATACTTTCAGCTCATTTTAAAGGGGTATCCATTACTTATTTTCAATGGGTATGGGTAGTTTGCTCTTTTATTGGCGTTATATTTGTTAATATCTTTGCAGTAAAAAGGCCAATGGCCGCTGGATTGAAGGCGCTTAATAGTTATGAGGGCTAAATGGCAATAGGGTTTCCTTTTGAATATGTAGGTAATCTCCACATCCACTCAACACGCTCGGATGGAGGTGGGGATGCGAAAGAGATTGCTGAGGCAGCAAGGATAGTGGGCCTTGATTTTATAATCCTGAATGATCATTCATACCTCACCCAACTGCATCTTGAAGACCAGGGGTATCATAAGGGTATTCTTGTTTTAGTTGGCTCTGAGATTGGCACAAGTTCCCATCACTATCTTGCCTTTAATATTACACACCAGGTGAATGATGAGAGCTACTCCCCTCAAGGGGTAATAGATGCTGTAAACAGTCAGGGAGGCTTTGGATTTTTAGCACATCCTTTTGAAAAAGGAATGCATTTTCTGCAGAATAACGTGTCCTATACCTGGCGAGATTGGTCAGTGAAGGGTTATGCAGGCATATGTATCTGGAACTTCTCATCACGATGGAAAGAAAATGTCAGGTCTTTCTGGCATGGAATATTCCATCTTATCTTCAAAAAGTATACCTTAAAAGGCCCGAGTAAAAAGACTTTGTCTACATGGGACAGACTATGCTCTGAGGGACGAGTAGTAGCTATAGGAGGCTCAGATGCACATGCATCTTCTATAAAGATAGGATTCATTGCACTTAAGCCTCTTTCATACGGGTATCTCTTAAATACTATAAACACACATATTCTAACACCTTCGCCACTTAGTGGAGATGTAACAAAAGATAAAGAGATCATCTATGCATCCCTTAGGAAGGGTAATTGCTTTATAGCGCATGATGGCCTGTATAATGCTGAGGGCTTCAGCTTTTCCTTTCGTAGAGAAAAAAATAAAGAGAGGATTGAAATGGGGCAAGAGGCTCAATTCTCCCCGGGTGTATTAGTGATTAAACTCCCATGCCGTGGACTCATAAGAATTATGAAGGATGGATCCCTTTTTAAAACAGCACATGGCAGCGGACTGTCTATTAATATACATGAAAGAGGTGTATATAGAGTAGAGATATTACGAAAAATGCATATATTTGGATGGAGGCCATGGATCTTTTCTAACCCCATTTATCTTCGGTAAACCCTGTTAGATTTCCACCTGTTAGAATATAATCTGACGGAACGGTGTATCCTAACAGGGTAAACGGTGTTTCTTGTCTTGAGTTCAATATGGCCTTGTAATACTGGCGAAAGGGCTGGGACAAAATCAAGCATCATTATAAGCTCTTTACGGGCAGGACTTAGACATCTTTCTAAAAATAGAGTTTAGATTTGGGTAACTTACAGCGCATAGGGCATCATTTTAAACGTATAGCCTCTGTTTACGGCCATGTTCGCAATACCGACCCTGACATCATCGAGGCAATAATCACCCGCCTGCCACGTGATAAACATACACTCAATGTAGCAGACATCGGCTGCGGAACTGGACGATATTCAAAGATCATTGCGGCAAGAGCCGATAGATTTCTGCGGCTTTTTTGCTGTGATTATTCTACCGCTATGCTACAACAATGCCGCAAAAGCATGAATCTGGAATTTCATTCCAAAAATGTCCAATACTGCCTTGTCAACGCCAACGAATTGCCTTTCGCCCAAGGTTACTTCGATGCAGTCACCACCTTCAATGCCGTTCACCACTTTGATCTTGATCGCTTTGTTTCAGCAGCAGCACGCGTTTTGTCCACTGGCGGCCTTTTGTCCATATATACCCGTACACCGGAACAGAATGAGCACACAATATGGGGACAGCACTTCCCTGGATTCACAGAACGTGAAACCCGTTTGTACCAGTGTGAACGTCTTGGAGAGGCTATAAGTAAAGTACAGGGGCTACAGTTGGAAGGGATGCATGAATTCAAGCATGTGCGGGTTGAGGCAGTGGAGTCACTGTTGAATAGGGCACGCAATTTCCATTATTCGACATTTAGACTTTATCCAGCAGACGAATTCAGATTGGCATTGGAGACATTTGCTAAGAGACTGACCGAGCTCAGCAGCAACGGCAGGATTGAACATACTTCTAGGAACACAATGGTATTTGTTCGACGAATATAATGCATGCTTTTTTTAACGCCCATATTTGTGATTTTGTAGGTTCTTGGCCAATTTTTTTGTCCGCAGGATTAAGTCTTCGCTCATTTCATAACGGTAATGAAATAAACCAATTAGATACTGTACTATTTGCCAGAGAAAGTAAGGACCCGTGGAAATTATGAGAATACTATATCCTTTCCTCGGAACAAAACTTCTCATTGCTCAGAGAAAAAATAATGCTAAAGAATAACATCAAAGTATGACGAGATAGAGAAATTTAAAAATGGTTAAATTTGTTAACATCATATTTTCATCAATCTCGCTAATGCGCTGAGGAAAATGGGTATCCAGGTCAGTCATGTTGCAGTAGCTGGTTTGTTGAAAGATATGGGATACAGCCTCCAGGCCAACCAGAAAGTGAAAGAGGGCAATTTTCATCCTGACCGAGATGCTCAGTTTACATACATTTATGAACAGGTAGAGATATTCCAAGAAAATCATCAACCGATAATATCTGTTGATACAAAGAAAAAGGAACTGGTTGGTGATTTCAAGAATGCTGGGTGCCAGTGGCGGCCGAAGGGAAAGCCAGAGAGGGTACGAGTCCATGATTTTGCCTTGGAATCTGGAAAGGTTGCACCATACGGCGTCTACGATCTGACCGAGAATTCTGGCTGGGTTAACCTTGGAACCGACCATGACACATCCGCTTTTGCTGTGGAAAGTATTCGTCGCTGGTGGCATAAGATGGGCAAAGAGGTGTACCCAAAAGCGACCAGACTTTTGATTACCGCCGACAGTGGTGGGAGTAATGGATATCGAGTCAGGTTGTGGAAAAAGGAGCTGCAAAGGCTGGCTGATGGAACCGGAATGATTATGACGGTGTGTCATTTTCCACCTGGAACAAGCAAATGGAATAAGATCGAACATCGACTCTTTTCCTTTATAACAATGAATTGGCGAGGCAAGCCATTGATCAGCCATGAGGTGATTATCAATCTTATTGCGTCCACCGGCACAAAGTCAGGATTAAGAGTTCAATGTGAACTCGACGTCAACAAATATCCAAAAGGGCTAAAGGTTACAAATCAGGAAATGAAAAAGCTTCAAATTACTCCTCACGAATTCCATGGTGAATGGAACTATACGCTTTCACATCGAGTATGATAAATGTTATAGTTATTATTTAACGACTCCTAAGTATCATAAACAGGAAATTAGACGGAACTAACTGAGAATAAAAGTAAAAATGAGTAACTGTCAAAAAAACCCAGTACCGGTTGGCGGCGGCGTAGCTAAGATTTTCAGGATTGGAATACAACCAGTAAATGGTCAAATTGGTGCGTACTACAACGTATAGAAACCAGATTTGATTTTTTCAGACAAAAGCTCCCATCACCGAGCCGTGCAATCGCGTAAAGCTGAAAGCGCCCTACAACACGTTCACACACGTACCGGAGTTATTCAACCCCGATTTCAAGGCAGTGAAGTCGCCCGATGTCAGATTCGGGGTCTCAAATATGGACTCTTTTCACGGCTCGCTTTTCACACAGGGGCATTTTTACCTTGTGTTTTATTCAAAATTTGCTAATAATATCCTTGTATGTACTGCAGCAAATGGTTTTTTGTGTATGTTGGGACTGGGGCAGGTGGCAAACTCCCAGGGCATGACACATAAGTGATTGGTAGGCGTTCACGGGTTCAAAGGTTCAGGGCTTCAAGGTTCCATTCTCGTCCCCGGACTACATTTGGGATGCGTATTTACGAGAAAAGCGTCAATTTCGTCAGGCCTAATCCAAAATTTCAAGCCAAATTGGCAATTACTTGGGAAAATGAACATTTGCAACGAGGACTTCGGACCTTCAATGCCTTCTTTGTCCTTAACCCTGAACGTTGAACCCTGAACCTGTGAACGGTTACAGTGATTGATGCGCCACTTTTGCTTGAACATCGATATACTATTTGAAAAAGAGGCACACAATGACAATAAACATAATAAGGGATATTGATCCGGAACTGGTCAAGTGGAAAGAGAGTCGTTCACGACGTCCTCTCCTCGTAAGAGGAGCACGTCAGGTGGGAAAGACGTATTCCATAATCGAATTCGCAAAAGTAGCATTTGAAAACCATGTGGCGGTGAATTTTGAAGAACGACCTGAATTTTCGATGTGTTTTCAATCTCTTGATGTAAAGGAAATCATGGAAAAGATTTCCGTTCTGTCCGGATCCGAGATAACGGCCGGGAAAACCCTTCTTTTTTTGGATGAAATTCAAGAATGTCCGCAGGCAATAGTAGCGTTGCGCTATTTTTATGAAAAAATCCCTGAACTGCACGTTATTGCAGCAGGTTCTCTCGTTGAATTTGCCTTTAGGAGCAACGAATTCAGGATGCCTGTGGGACGCATAACTTTTCTTTTTATGGGCCCGCTTTCATTTGATGAATTCCTGGGAGCCCTGGGATTTGACAAACTCAGGCAATACTTGGCAAGCGTAAACATTGGCTCAGGCATCGACCCGTTGTATGACAAGGAGCTTGAGAAACTTCTTAGAAAGTACCTGATTATTGGAGGTATGCCGGGAGTTGTTTCAGAATATTTGAAAGACATTTCTCCTGAAGAAATCAACATGGTTCAGACATCCATTATTAAAACGTACCAGGCGGATTTTTCCAAGTATTCATCGACCGCCAAACACAAGTACCTTAAAGATGTTTTCATATCAGCGCCGCGTATGGTTGGAGAGAGGTATAAGTATTCCCACCTCAATCCGAATGTACAGTCCCGTGATTTAAAAGACGCCCTTCTGCTTTTGGAAGAAGCTCAGTGTTTGAACAGGGTGATACATTCGTCAGGACATGGGGTCCCTCTTGGCGCCCAAACAAATGAAAAGAAATTCAAGATATTGTTTCTTGATGTTGGCCTGATGCAAAGATCGCTTGGATTAGGCGCCGAATTGATGTTTCACGACAATCTCTTGACTGCAAATTTGGGCGGCGTCATAGAACAGTATGTCGGGCAGGAGATCCTTGCAGCAATTGATTGGTACGAGGCGAGAAACATATATTTCTGGGCAAGGGACGCAAAAAGCAGTAATGCCGAAGTTGACTACCTCGTGACATCAGGATCAACAGTTTACCCGGTGGAGGTTAAGTCCGGAAAAACCGGAACGCTGAAAAGCATGCGCCTTTTTCTAAAGGAACACCCCTCCTGTCCACTCGGGATTCGCTTTTCCATGCAAAAGCTTTCATCTTACGATAGGATTCTTTCAATCCCTCTGTACATGGTCAAGCATTGGGAGCGCATTGTTAAATCAATAGGTTGATATAGCCGCACACCGGTTAAATAGTGCCTGAACGAAAACTAGGATTTTTCGTCGAGATCAAAGCGGGCGAAAATTTTAACCGCCCCAGTACGATTTTCCGAACCTACGGGGCAGTTCATGCGGTTTTTGCAATACGCGAAGCGGTCGTGCATGGAGGTCCAGAGCGAATTATACGTCGCCCTGGACGAAGAATACATAGCTCCCAGTGAATTTGAAGATGTATACGAGCAGGATAGACGGATCCCGGCGGGACTGTCCGTGGCTTTATCAACTACCTGAAGAGATACGAAGAGCGAAAGATCTGAACAACCGTGAACTGCTGAACCGTGAACCTAACAACCTGTGTAGTTACAGGAGAAGTTTGATATTATTCTCATTGATTCAACAGATCCAGTTATTAATCAAAGTGAGGCACTATTTACTGGTCCTTTTTATAGAGATTGTCTTAATGCCTTAACAGAACAGGGGATATTAGCAGCCCAGATTGGGGATATATTTTTCGACACAGAACTTGTTTTAGATATTTTCAGTGAACTTAAAGAGATTTTCCCTATTGTCAGAATATTTCGTACCCATATTCCTTCCTATACATTGGTTCTTTACAGCTTTGCATTCTGCTCAAAGACTATACGCCCTGAGATGGGATTAAGGCTTTCACGTTTTTCTAGGAACTTTCAAACCAGATATTATAATGATCAGATTCATAAAGCAGCTTTTGCCCTCCCTGAGCATCTGAGGGAAGAATTTAAACAGTAGCCTTTAAGAGTAAATATTCGGTTTGCGCCTTCCTGAGTCAGTTTTTCAACAAAACTCTAAATTTCTTAAGAAGAGGATACACCCAGATATCTTTAATGGGAACACTTATTTTCCCAGGTGGTCCAAGTTTTCCACGGCCCTTGGTTTGTCCGACGTTGATCCAGTTGGCGGCTTTATAGCAAGTGCCGGCAAATAGATTTTTTTGCACAAAAGATTCCAGTAACACTGGCCGGACGTTATATTTTTCTTCCCAGTCACCCGGAAGCCTGCGTGCGGTTAATGAAAGTATTTTTGATGCAAGATTTTTTGATTTCACCCATGGTAAAATAAGAAACCGAGCATTATTTGTAATCAAATTCAGATTCTTCTTTCGCTGATCATTATTCCATCCAATAAATTGATCTCTTGGTGCGGTTTGCCATGCAGCTGCACCAAAGCCTGTCAGAGCAACGATTTGTTTATCGGCAGTAATAAGATAGCGAAGCTGAGCTCCAGGCAGGGGTGTATAGCCAAGATAATGATATCGTTCAATGTACTCATTCCATAAAGCTGAGGTGGTTTTGGTGACCATCTTCAAATGCAGTTGCGGCAACTGATTGACAGAGCATACAACAGGGTTTTGTGGATCAGTGACTGATGTGAACGCAATCCTTTTTAGAGGCCCTTTGATATGGGTGGGAGGGGGCAGTTCGAGTAATCCATCTCTGTGCATGCGCAACATAGCAACGCGGCACGACATATCCTTGAGACTACCGTCAGGTTTTAGCCATTGAAGTATCCGACACACTTCTTTAGAAAGCCGCATCCGGTTGAACCCGGGATTTTGTTTTATGAGGGATCGAATCTGTTGAAATTCTTCGGGCGTGAAGTCCCGACCACAGTAGCGGGTCATAATGTGTTAGGTGGCCTGGAAAGTTGATGTCGACGGCCTTCATCCATTTTCCAGGGAAGAAAGGGGGATAAATCATCAGGTGCTTTACCATGGTTTTCCGCACAAGCAGTCAGGTATGATCTCAGCCAGTGATTGCAGTTGAGACCGCATAAAGCCATGGTTTGGAAAATTGAAAACATTATTGCTGCCAGCCGGGAACTCCACAGACTCCCTGAACCATAGAAATTTTTGCGCCCTGTCACGGGATTGCGGATGGGTCGTTCTCCGTTATTGTTGTCCATCGGCACTTCAGGATGATCCACAAAAACGCTCAGACCTTCCCAGTGGTTCTGCAAACTTGTCAAGATTTTGTATTTAACATTGGACAGCAGATCTGAATCAGGATCATCAGGATTGTGTGCCTCTATGAACACATCTCGTTCTTCAGCTATGGCATCCATTTTTTCAACGAGCTTTTCATGCTGCTTTTTGAATGATGAACTCTGCCATTGAATAGGAAGTTTTTGATCAAATTCCTTACAGCGCAAGTTGTTGATGTGGTAAAGCTCTCCGATCTTTCCAACCCAGCAAAGCGCCCATTCTTCCAACTCCGGATACTTTTTGCCTGCATCCAGAAAATCGCGACGAACATGAGCCCAGCAAAAAGCCAGAATGATAAAGTCCAGTTGCTTTGCCAGTGATTTGTAGGCGCTGTATCGATCACAAACAACAATAATTTTTTGATGCTGTATGTTTTTAAAATGTTCTACGGGGACATCTGCACCACGGCCCGGTGCAATCTGAAAAAACACCACAGATGCAGAACGACTGACCCATAGCCACCAGCGGTTGCCAATTTTTCCTTCAACACTTTCAAAGACCTTCCAACCGCTTTCATCATTATGGAATCTGTCTTCTGTCATTTGACGGCTGTAAAGCGCATCGTAAACAGGCTGAAACAAATTTTCCAGTATCTTTAAGCCACCCGCAATGCTTCCGGGGGAAATGGGTAAGCCCAATTCCGCATACTGATTCACAAGACGATTGGTTGGCTGGCAGTAATGAAATTTACTTAAAAGGACTGCTTCCCAAATCGAAATCCCGTATGGACTTTTCGGGATAACCTTGGGGGGCATGGGGGCTGTAATTGTATCGGGAACACCCTGGCACGAACAGCCTTTCTTCATACAACAGCGTATGATCCTGCGTTTATATGCCTTGACTTCAACTTCAATGATTTCTGCTTCCTTGCTTTCATCGCGTATATAGGCTTCACCGCATTTAGAGCATGTCGGAGTTTTTACAAAGTTAACCAGTTCTTCTTTCTGAGGAAGATCGGGACGGACTGTACGTCCATGCCCCTTGCTCCCGGGCTGCTGACCACGAGGACGCTTGGACGTCGAGGGTTTTGATGGGGCTTCATCTTTATTGGAATTTTTTTTCTCACTTTTTTTTCCAAATAGGCGGTTCTTCAGATCCCGGATTTTACCTTCTTGTTCCTTCACTGTTTGCTTCAGTATTTTTTCGCGCAAAATGGCTTTTTCATGCATGGCACGCCAATAACCCACCTCACTTTTCAATTCCAGATATTCTTTTTCTGAAATGAAAATCCGCGAAGGCTTCTCAACGGGCAAATCAATGACTTGATCGTGGATTTCAGGGGTGTATAATGGCGGTGATTTTTGATGAGAAGCATTCATGCTTCTTCTTGTAGCAAATTTTTTGGCTCGTGTTCCGAACTATTTTTAAAAATTTAAAAACAAGCCGAATATTTACCTTTAAGAAAGACTTTTCCCAGATATTTTGACCGCTTAACCAACCTAAATTGGTTACTGGGTAAGCTTGATGTTTCTTCTATAAAATAACATACAATACAAAAACATAAAAAAATCGAGAATTATTTACTCTCTTAAATTGACACTAAATAGATTTTAATCTAATCTAAAAGAATTGAAAAACCAAAAAAGAGGAGGAAAAGATGAAAGGATACCATAAGATTCTTATTATTGGGATGCTTTTCAGCTTAGTCATGGCAGTGGCGGGACAATGCCTGGCTGAGGCAGGTGGCATGCGTTATTCCATAACCGTAGCAAAATTTGAGAATCGATCAAGCTGGAGAGGCCAATGGAGACTTGGAGATGCCTGGGGGGCTATCTTAACAGATAGTTTGAATCAGACCGGAAGATTCATTGTTCTGGGTGAGAAGGATATGAGGCGTGAGGCGATACAAGAGCAAGATTTTGCTGCCAGCAAGAGAGCTGCCGGTGGGGGCAAAAAGGTAGTAATAGGCCAAATGACACCAGCCCAGCTTCTTGTTAAGGGGGATATCACGCATTTTTCAGATGGAACAGCTGGAGGAGGCGGTGGTATCGGGTTCAAAGGCGTCAGGATTGGGTTGAAAGGCAGTACGGCAGAAATAAACGCAGTCATGTACATTATTGACTCAAGTACAGGACAGGTAGTAGCATCTAAAAAGTGCTATGGGAAAATCACCAAGAAAGGTCTCAGTCTTGGGCTCACCAAAGGAGGATTTAGCGGAAATATAGGGGGATTTAAAAAGACAAACTCAGGAAAAGCTGTTGAAATGGCAGTTGATGAAGGGGTGGCCTTTTTGATCTCTAAACTGGAAGATATTCCTTGGACAGGATCTGTGATCTTAACTCAAGGAAAGAAGGTTATTATCAACCGAGGGGAAAGAGAAGGAGTTACTGTGGGGCAGACCTTTAATGTTGGCACGGTTACTGTTTTGAGAGATCCCGACACTGGCGAGGTACTGGACCAGAGTGTGGATCGGATAGGCACTATTAAGGTGGTGAAGATCAAACAAAAAATTGGTATCTGCGAAGTTACAAAGGGTGGAGGCATAGAAAAAGGAATGACAGTAATTTTGCCGGAGTAATCATTGATAATCGAGCTGAATAACATAGAAGTCCAAAATTAGGTGATTTTACTCTTTTTCTCTGCTTATCCTTACTTTATCTGCTGACTCTGTGGTTCTCCAAGATGAAACGGACAAAGAGATCACAGGAAACTTTTGAATAAATAGAGAAAATAAGCACCAGAATAAAACTGCCTATACGATTAAATTTTTTGATTGAACTGACTTCTTTAAGTCAATAATAAACGTAGAGCAATAAATAATAAACTATGTAATAGTATCTTTTCAGTGAGCAAAATTAGCCAAAGATTAAAATAAAATTAGCCAAAAATAAACAATTTGACAAGGCAATAATCATGGAGTAATAGATACCAACTGCAAGTATGTATTTAAGGGAGATCTGCTTCTATGGTCTGTACTATCAGCCTAGACGATAGAGTCATACCTTACCATCCGATTGAGCATATAGACACCATTCATATCTTACAAAAACTCTATTATACCCCAATTTTCTATCCTAAGGATAGTAACAGCTTGAATCAAGCCAGAGCCCATCTCTGGCAAAGAGAGTACGTTTACCTATCAACAATCTCTCAGCCTAATCTGGCAGTAAAACTTTAACAATTGCCAAATCTTTTTTAATAGAAGGGAGGTGAGAGGAGGGCTTGAATAGATGGGACAGACAAGGGATTAAGAAAAGGGAAAGTGGTAAAGATATATTTCTACCACTAATTAATATATTTAACATTAATCAAATTATAGGATATAGATACACAAGGCTTATGTGAATACTCTATTAACGAGATTATAAGGCGAATGGCTCCCCATTATTTGAATCATAAATAAGACATGATAATCTAATGATTTCCATAGAAATTTCCATTATCATTGTGTCCTGGTTGATCCTTGAAAAACAGTAATTGTATCTGTGTCCCTAACAGCTATAAAAAAATCTAAGCGTTGTTTATCATCATATAGTAGAATATTATGAGGATGCGAGATAGTACTCTTCGATATAACTCTCGGACCTATAAACCATTACAGATCTTTTAGGTGGAGAAAAAGTGGGCTTCGATCTATTAGGCTTTATTAATTACAATCGATCCCAAATAATCGAGAAATGGGCAAGAAGACTCCATACAGAGGTGGGCGAGCAATATTCTCAGAGACCATTAGAAGAGTTGGTGGGTACAGTAACAGAGGCATTTGATGCCAACAGCTATGTCATTGTCCATAACGATTTCAGCTACATAAATCGATTTATAGACAAAATCACCCGAATGCGTCTGGAGGCAGGATTTCCCCTTTCAGATGTACAGAAGGCCTTTGAGCTCTACCGGAGCATTGTGATTCCTCTTCTGGCAAGAGAGACTAACATTGAAGATTTTCACGAGAACATCACCAAGATCAACCACTGCCTTGCCTATACGATTCACCGCTTCAGTGATCACTTCCAGAACATGCATGAAAAAAAGGTTAGGGACTATGCCCAGAGGCTCGAGGAGGAGGTCAGGAACCGGACAGCAGAACTGAAGGAATCGCAGTTAAAATACAAGACACTTGTGGAAGAGATCAACGATGGCTATTTTGTTATCCAGGACGGGGTCATTGTCTTTGCCAACAAGGCATTTTGCCAGATACACGGATACAAATTTGAAGAGGTGCTTGGCAAGAAGTTTTACATATTTGTGGCATCTGAGAGCCGAACAAGGGTTGCTAAGATCTACACCAACAGTCTAAATATGAAGCCCACACCGCCTATATTTGAATATATGCGCCTCAATAAAGATGGCAGTAGATTTCCTACAGAGATCATGGCCAAGGTAACTAAATACGAAAACCGGCTTTCAAATATAGGTATCTGCCGGGACATTACCGAGAGGGTGAAGATGGAGCAGAGAGTCCGGGAGACAGAAAGGATGGCCTATATCGGCCAGATTACAACCTCCCTGTCTCATGAGATCCGAAATCCCCTTTCCGCAGTCAAGATGAACCTGCAGATCCTCAAAAAAAATAACCAGCTCCTCGGCAATGACCAGCGCCGCGTTGAGATATCTGTTAAGGAAATCATTCGCCTGGAAAGGATCTTAAAAGAGCTTCTGGACTTTGCCAAGCCAGTAAGCCTTAAGTTCAGCCCATGTAATATTAACAGAATTCTCTCATCATGTGTGGAATTATTAGAGATGAAATTTAAAGAGAAGAGCCTATCCACTGTCTTTTCCCTTGATCCGCATCTGCCAATGGTGTTTGCAGATGCGGAAAAACTTGGGCAGGTCTTTATTAACCTGCTACTAAATGCTGCAGAGGCATGCAGCCAGGAAGGACGAATACTGATAACCAGCCGATATAACCAGGATGATGGCCAGCCCATGAGCGAAATAATTATAGAAGATGAAGGAAATGGGATTACCAAGAAACACATATCCGATATCTTCAAGCCATTTTTTACCACCAAAACCAAGGGGACTGGCCTGGGCCTGACGAATGTGGACAGGATTGTTAAGGCCCACGGAGGTTGGGTTAAAGTAAAAAGCATCCACCCCCATGGCACCTTTTTTCATATATGTCTCCCAATTGGTAAGGATTATGCCCAAGATACTTGTAGTAGATGACGAGTGCTCCATTCGTGAAACCCTGGCGATGTTCTTTTGCGAGAAGGGCCATGATGTTTATGAGGCAGCCACAGGCCAAGAGGGAATCGCTCTTTTTTACCGCTTCCGGCCAGAGGTAGTCATCCTGGATATCCGGCTTCCTGATCGGAATGGGCTGGATATACTCAGCCAGATGCAGAAGAGCGAGAGTTCAAGCAAAATCATCATGATCACTGCCTTTCAAGACATGGATACTACCATACAGGCCATGAAATTGGGGGCCTATGACTATATACACAAGCCCCTTGATGCCGATGAGATGGAAAAGGCGGTCAATAGGGCCCTGCAAATTCTGGAGATGGACCGGGAAGCCCCTATTCTGAATGAGGGAAAAAAATCATTCGATGCGGACGTTATCATAGGCAAGAGCGATGCAATGCGAGACATATTTAAGATGATTGGACTCCTCTGTAAGAACCGAGCTACTGTCCTTATTCAGGGAGAAACCGGAACAGGGAAAGAGTTGATTGCCAGGGCGATCCATAACAACAGCCCCTATGCTGGAGAGCCATTCATTACACTCGATTGCTCAGCTGTTGTGGAAACCTTGCTGGAGAGCGAACTTTTTGGCCATGAAAAAGGGGCCTTTACTGGAGCAATCTCCACCAAGAGAGGTAAAATAGAGCAGGCTGGAAGGGGTACCCTTTTCCTGGATGAGGTGGGAGAACTTCCTTTGAGCCTGCAAGGTAAATTTCTGGGCTTTATGCAAAGGCAAGAATATATGCGCGTTGGCGGGGATCAAATCTTGGAATCCAGGTGCCGTGTCATTACCGCAACCAATCGAGACCTTAATGAGCTTGTCCGGCAAGGTCGTTTTAAGGAAGACCTCTATTTTCGGCTTAAAGTGGTTACTATAAATGTCCCTTCTCTGAGGGAGCGTCGGTCTGATATCTCTCTTCTGGTGGAACACTTCCTCAGTAAGATCAATCTGGAGCTGGGTACCGAGGTATCCAAGCTGCAGCCTGGTGTACTGAGATTTCTAAGCCTTCAACCCTGGAAAGGAAATGTTCGGGAGTTAGAAAATGTGCTAGTTGAGGCTGTGGTTAGGGCCAGGGGAAAGGTAATCCTTCTGGAAGAGATTGAAAAGATTTTGGATAAGTTCCACCCTCTTTCAATGACGAGTCTCTCAGCCTTTTCGCTGCCCATAATGGAACGGGAACATATCCAGAAAACTCTGGACCATGTCGGCTGGAACCGGACTAAGGCAGCTCAACTGCTGGGAATATCCCTGCCTACCTTGCGTAGCAAGATCCGTAAATACAGGGTTGTCTCTACTCATGGGGCGGAGCTATAGGTAATATTTTTTGGTGAAATAATCTTTCTACCCCTGAAAGTTCTTTTCTACAAATTTCCTATCTTCTCATTGGGGTTTTTATCCTATTTTCTGGTATCTTCATAAATTTCAAATTCTTAGAGAGACTTTTTTTTCAAAGAATTACTGTGTCTGTGTGGCATGAAAATTGCTGCACTCAAGAGGAAAGTATATCGTTACTGGATGGGCTGCCATGGAGATTAAAACCCTTAAAGAGCGTGAAAAGGAACATCTCTTAAAGGTCTTGCAGTTGACCAGTTGGGATCTGGAAAAGGCGGCGCGCCTCTTGAAGATCTCCATTTCCAAGCTTAAGAGGAAAATCTGGGAGCATGGTCTAACCAAAGAAGAATCGGGTTCTGATCAATGATACCATAAAAATTGTTAACCAAAAGCAAAGGGGGGATAGAAATGAAAAACAAATTTTTTGCGATCTTTGTAGTCTTAATGGTAGGGCTTTTGTTAATCCTGCCAGGGCAGAAGGTATGTGCTGAAAAACCCATTGTTTTAGGATGCCCACTTTCGACAGCCTTTCTTTATGGCTGGGATGCGGAGAGGGCGATCACCCTGGCTGTTGAGGAGATCAATGCAGCAGGTGGTGTTAATGTGGCAGGCGAAAAAAGGCCATTTAAAGTAGAGGTCATTGATACCAGGGATTTAGAGCCGGGTGTGCCGGTAAGTGAGGCACTTTTGGTGGTAGAAAAGCTTATCCTCGGAAAGAAGGCAGATTTCATTATAGGAGGTCCTGTTAGGTCCGAGGCAGCAATGGCGGCTATGGATCTGCTGTCAAAATACAAAAAGGTCTCAATACTTACAACTGGTGCCTTAACTCCCAAGTACCATGCCAGGGTTGCCAAGGAGTATGATAAGTTCAAGTACTGTTTCAGGATAAGCGGTGAGGCCGTGTGGATGGTCACGGGGGAGATTATCCCATGCCTGATAGATATTGGGAAAAGGTTTGGAGTAGATAGACTGTTTATCATGATCCAGGATGTGGCCCATGCCAGGGGAGGAGGAGGCTTAATCGCAAAGATTATGGCCAAGAAAGGATGGCATGTTATTGGTAAGCCGGAGATATATCCTACAGGTACCACAGACTTTTCCATGGGGCTCATTAAAGCCAAGAGGGAAAAGGCCCAGGTCATTCTCATCTGGATGGATATGCCTGAGACATCAATTCTCCTCAAACAGTGGTATGATATGAAGATACCTGCCCTTCCTTTTGGTTCCATCATTGCGGCTGCTGAACAACCCGGTTTCTGGAAGGCAACCGAAGGAAAGGGAGAATACTGTCTGGCCAATGTAGTCAATGCAGGCAACGCCCCATCCGAGGCCACACCATGGACAATGAAATTTGTTAAGGCGTATCAAAAGAGGTGGAATATAGAACCTGAAGGATATGGCACGTCAACTAGTTATATGGCCCCTTATGTTCTCAAGGATGCTATTGAGAGGGCTGGTTCCCTAAAATCAGATGCTGTAGTAAAGGCCCTTGAAGAGATCGATATGACGGGTGTTTATGGAAGGATCAGGTTTGATCCAAAGAAAAATGACCATCAGGTCATCCCCAGTGTGGATCCAGAAAAAGGGGCTGTTGGGACTATTTTCCAGTGGCAGGCTGGGAAAAGGGTCGTGGTCTTCCCCAAAAGTATCGCCATGGGTGAGATCAAACTTCCTCCATGGATGAAGAAGTAAAATTTAATGTTTCGGGTTACGCGTTGCGTGTCATGGAGATTTAAAACTCGTAACCCGTAACCCACAATGTTTCCTCATTCAGGATCTTCTACTATGGTGTAGACATTATTATGGATATCCTTATCTATGGCACTATCAACAGCATAGCCTTGGCCATTATGGCCTTGGGCTTTGCCCTCGTTTATGGTATTAGCCGCGTTCCCAATTTTGCCCACGGCGCACTTTATGTAGTATGCGGTTTCGTTACCTGGAGTTTGCTGCGGGGCTTGGGTCTGAATTACTTAGTGAGCATTATTCTGGCTATGATTATCACCGGGGTGATCGGAGCACTCATTTATCAGTTTGTGCTCATTCGTGTCCGAGGGATGGCCATCTCAGAAATTATTGCATCTTATGCTATTGGGCTGGCCATCCTGGAAGGATTCCGATGGGGGGGTTTTAAAGGGATGACCTATACATTACCTGTATTCGTTGAGGGTAGCATAACTATTGGCGACATCCCGGTAGACCTCCATCGGGTGGTGATTGTTGGAATTTGTGCTGCTGTTGTAGCATTTCTCTGGCTCTTTACTCACTATACGCGGATTGGCCTGGCCTTGCGAGGGATGGCCCAAGACGAACGTGCTGCTCTTATGTTGGGAATCGATTCAGATTTGATGGCAGTAGTGGCCATGGCCGTTGGCTCTATGCTTGCAGGTCTGGCAGCAATACTCTTGCTACCCCTGGGAAACATCGTGGTGGAGGCGGGTTATAATGTGTTGATCCTGGCCATTGCCGTTTGTATTGTGGGGGGCCTGGGAAGCTGGATGGGGGCAGTGATAGCTGCTTTTCTCATCGGCTTTGCCCAAATCCTGACCGTAGTCTATTTGGGGTCTCACTTTCAGATGGTGGTAGCTCTGCTGGCCATCATTCTGACTCTTATTCTGAGGCCTTCCGGTCTCTTTGGTAAACAAAAGGAGTTAGAAGAAAGGGTTTAGGCGTGAATATCGAGCAACGTCGAAAGGAAAGACTTGACCGAGGCATTAAGGTTCGCACAGATGGGCTCTATGCCATAATGTCCTGGCGCGAGTTGTCATATCTCACCCTGCCCCGGCTGGTGCTGATTCTGGGGATGCTGGCACTTCCTCTCATTATGCCCAGCATGTACTGGCAGCGGGTCATTTCCATCGTGTGTATTTACGCATTGCTTGCCCTGAGCTTTGACTTTTTGGCGCATTTTGTTGGGCTTGTTTCCCTGGGTGGAGCGTTGTTCATTGGGGTGGGTGGTTATCTCGCCGCCATCATGAATACCTATTTTAGTATGCCACCTCTTTTGACCATTCCTATTGCCACCGTAGTAGGGGCAGGCATCTGCACCGTGCTTTTACTGCCTTGCCTTCCCTTGCGGGGTGTCTATTTTGCCATTGTAAGCCTTATGTACCCTTTGCTCATGGCACGAATAATTGAGGCACTGAATATACTGGGGGGTACAGATGGGATTATGGGTGTAGATAGCTTTGCCAACCGCTGGATCGAGCAGTACTTTGTTATTCTGATGGTGCTTCTCTCCCTTTTTGGTATGAGACGGCTGGTGAACCTGGATATTGGCCTGGTTTTTCGTGCGGTAAAGGACAATGACCAGGCAGTGAGGGCCTCGGGAATGAACATCACCTTTTATAAGGCTATTGCCGTTTTCATAGCCTCGGCAATGGGATGCCTGAGCGGTGCCTGTCTCGTACACATCTACATGTGGTCAGGGATATCCCAGTTCGCCTTAGATTTTTCCATTATTCCTATTGCAGCGACGGTCATCGGCGGTGCCGGCACCCTTGTGGGACCGGTGTTGGGATGTTTTATTCTGGTTCCCATCTCCGAATTACTACGAGATTTTGGAACCTTGCGCATTGTCTTTTACTCCCTGATACTTGTAGCATTTATTGTTTTTCGCAGTGAGGGGGTCATGGTTTATGGCCAGCGGAAATATCATCAGTTTGAAAGGTGGGTCAAGATATGAGCAATCAGCCTATCCTTCAAGTACAAGAGGTAACCAAGGCCTTTGGTGGGGTTACAGCAGTGAACCGGGTAACTTTTGATATCTTTGAGAAAGAAATATTGGGCATCATTGGCCCAAACGGTTCTGGCAAGACCACCTTAATCAACTGCATTACCGGGTTCATCAAGATGACATCCGGTAAAATTTTCTTCCGGGGGAAGAATATCACCGGCAAGCCAGCGCACAAGATTGCTGACATGGGAATTACCCGTACTTTTCAGATTATGCGACCTTATTATTCCCTGCCTTGCTATAAAAACCTGGTGATACCCCTGTTTTCACCTCGTGCAAAACGAACCGGAGGCTGGAGAGGGGGTGGTAAACTGGGGGATAGAGATACAGTAAGTATTGATATTTTAGAAGAAATTGGCTTTGAGCGAGATTCATTTGTCCCTTATAAACTCGCCTCAACCCTGCCCACTGGTTATCTTAAACGTCTTGAGCTTGCCCGTTGTCTGGCTTTGAAGCCGGAGATTATCATCTGTGATGAGATTTTCTCAGGACTGAGCATGAGTGAAATAGCAAGCATGGTTCCCCTCATAGAGCGGTTACAAATGGATGGAATTACCCTGATCATGATCGAGCATCGATTGCGGGAACTGTTCCGTGTGTCAAACCGAATCCTGGTACTGAACTTCGGAGAGAAGGTGATTGAGGGCACCCCTGAGGAAGTCATGGCCGATGAGAAGGTAAAAGAGGTCTATTTCGGATCAGAGGAGGTCATGAGTCATGCTTGAGGCTACAGGCCTGATGGTCTTCTACGAGAATATGCTGGCCCTCAATAATGTTAGCATCAAATGTGAGGACAAACAAATTGTGGGTGTGTTTGGTGCCAATAGTGCCGGAAAATCCACCCTCATGTATACCCTCTCGGGTATCATGGAGGATATTCAGAAGAAGGAAAATATGGCTGGTGGTGAGCGGATTACCGTGCTTGGAGAGATACACTATTTAGGACAAGACATCATGGGGCTTAAACCCAGCAAGCGGGCGAGAAGAGGAGTTATTCTTTGCCCCGAGAGACGCAGGATTTTTCCAGAGAGCAGTGTTTTAGAAAATCTGCGTATTGGTGGTTACCTGGCCTCGCCATCCCAGGCAAAAGAGAGTTTAGAATATGTCTTCAGGATATTCCCAGCCCTGAAAAAGATTAAGAAAAGGGAGGGGGGTTTTTTAAGTGGGGGAGAGCAGCAGATGCTGGCCATTGGCCGGGCACTCATGGCCCAACCCAGCCTTTTGCTTCTGGATGAACCGCTTCTTGGTCTGAGCCCCCTGATCCAGGTCTTGCTAGTTCGTTCAATCAAAGAGATCCGTGATGAAAGGGGAATCTCCATTATTGTGACCGAGCAGTATGCTCGACCGGTTCTACCCATCGTGGATTATGCATTCATTCTTGAAAATGGGGCTGCGGTCATGGAGGGAACACGAGAGCAGCTACTGGACAACCCAGATATCCGCTCAGCCTATTTTGGAGTCTGAGAATGGTGTCTGTTAAGTTAGATAGGACGCAGATCTTCGCAGATATTAATACTTAAACTGATCGGTTCCAGCCTGCCCTGGCGCGACAGGATGTGGATATGCAATTGTTTTCTCTGTTTATGATTTTTTGGCTTTCCATCACCGCATCTTGACATGCCAGGTCTGGGCCAGGGGTTCAAGGGTTACAACATATTGACATTACTTACAGTTGCAGCCCAATGCCGGGCATGAACGTTGAACCGCTCAACCCAGGTAATATTGTTCTATATTCTTAATCCAAAATGGGATTTCCTGCTATTAAATTACCTGTGGAATTCAAGATAGGCTCTTATGACCACGGACAATTGACATGATGAGGAGTTCTATATATCATGAATATAAACCATGAAGCATGGGAAAAGGATTCGACTTTTAGCAGGTTCGACCGGATGTGTGAGCGCTATCCAGACCGAACCGCAGTCCTTTACCTGGGAGAGCGATTTTCGTACTCAAATCTGAAGGAGTTGAGTGAACGCTTTGCCGGTTCCCTGGTTGACATGGGTGTCAAGAAGGGCGACCGGGTCATGATCTATATCTCCAATTGTAT